>Ga0070741_10001977_pt1 | contig 57727 bp, 42 predicted proteins | sample Coa_R1_4_FD_66440 | JGI IMG/M metagenome (GOLD analysis project Ga0070741, IMG submission 66440) | Surface soil microbial communities from Centralia Pennsylvania, which are recovering from an underground coalmine fire - Coalmine... | ecosystem: Environmental > Terrestrial > Soil > Unclassified ... | reverse complement strand
GCGGCGGTGGGCTTTGCGGCGGCGATTGCCATCGGCTTTCGCGTGTTGAATGTCTTGACGCCCGGTTTGAATGAGTGGGATGAGTTGAAAAAGGGTAACATGGCGGTCGGCATCTTGTGGGCGGCATTCACGATTGCCGTTGCCATTGTCGTGTACGTCGTACTAGCCAAGTAAGCGTTGGCTTAATGATTCATCGCTAATGTCATCGAATGAGAGATGTGGGTACGCGTTCCCACACCTCTCATTCTTTTGTGACGTGATTCCTTTCGCGTTGTTTACGCGGTCGCGTTGTCGAATCCGTCGAATGTGTTGGAGGCAGTTTGTGGTCAAGCGAATATTGCTCCTTGCCGCCATTGGCTTGGCGTTGTTATGGATTTCCCCCTCCCTCGCGCACGCGCAGAATCCCGAACCGACCGACCAAGTAGTTTCCGCGCTCGTCGGCGCGGGATATGATGTGGTTCAGGTCGGCTATCTCAAGGACGCGCAAGGCAACCTTGACAAAAATTCTGTGTTCGCCGAGATGGAAACCATCACGACGGATTTCCAGGACCGCTACGTGTACCGCCAGGTGTTGACCGGATATGATGCGCTGTCAACTTTTTTCCCCAGCGCGCAAAATCTGGTCGTCGCGCTGCGCTATGACCGCTGGTTGTTTTTCTTTATCACCACCGCGCAAGACTGGGATGATGTAACGGCACAGCGCGTGACCGCCGCCGAGTTTTGGCAGAACGTTCGCAATCAAGCGCGGATTTATGACAGCGTCCAACAAAAGTACATTACTGCCAAAGATTTTACGTCACAGAATCAGACCAACAAGAATCAGACGAACAAAGACTTTGGCGGCAAGAGTGACAGTCCTCTGCCGCCCGTCAATACGAACGCGAACGCTCAAGCCGAGAATATTTTGGTGGAACCTTCGACCACGTATTTGCCCGCCGACGGTTCGTCGCAGGGCTATTTGCTCGCCACGCTGACCGACCAAAATTTTGCAGGGCTGCCCGGACGCGGCGTCAATTTTTCGTACGAAGTGCGCGGGCAGGATGAAAAAGGGTTGGGGACGGCACAGACCGACCAGTTTGGAACCGCGCGCGCGCGCATCGTATCCTCACGTGTGCTCGACCAAGTGCTGCTGCGCGCGTCCACCGCTTCACTGAACGCGTCTATCCAAATGGTGGTGGGTCCTGCGCCCGGCAGTGACACAAGCGCGCAAGAAAAAGCGGTCATTGACGGTTTGACCAGTCAGGGGTACCGCGATGCCGACGCCGCGTATCGCCAGGTCGTCGGTCCGACCGGGCAAACGTTCAAGGTTGGCATCGCGGCGGTGCGCGTCACGTCCAACGCGTTCGACCGCAAAGTGTATTCGCAATTGTCGCGAATGCTCGGCACCATGCGTACGGTGATGAAAGATGTGACGACGCTGCGCCCGATTCTTTTGTACGCGGCGGCGGATGGGCATGATTACGCGCTGTTGTTCACCTTGACGACGGATGTTTGGGACGCGTACGTGCGCGGCGACATTAGCGAAAATCAATTGTGGTCGCGTTTGAGCTATGACGGCGCGGTGGACGAAAATGGCGTGCGCACCGACGACAAGAATTTTCTGTCCAAGAATTTCACCGGCGCCAAACAGACGCACTATTCCAGCGCGCCGCGCCAAGTCGCTTCGACGCTGACAACCGAAACATGGGGTGACCAGTTGACGATTGGTTCGTTTCTCGTGCCCGTCGGCGGTTATGCAGACACGTTCCGCGTGACGGAATGGAGCGGCAACGCGACCGGATTTTCGCTGTATGAAACGCCCGATTACAACAAGCCCATCTTTACCTACAACCATCGCGGCGACGATGCGGCGTTGAATTCGCTGCGGCTCGATTCGGGACAATACGTCGTGGGTGTGGATGGCAGCGCCGCGCCGGCAAAAATAAATTTGCAGTATGTGGAACATTTGGGGCGATGACTATGCGCGCGAAATTCTTACTCCTCATCGGTTTATGCGGTTGGATCGGCTTTGCGGCGGCATGCGGCGCGCCTGCAGCGAACGCGCCAAAGCTTCAAGCGGTCAATTCTGCTGCAACCGCGCCCGCGCGCACACTGCAACGCGCCGACCTTGACGCGAACGAAAATGTGTCGGCGGCGACGCAAACGCAGGGCAGTACCGATTTGTCGCTCGACGATGTGATTGTGACGCAAGCGGTGTACAACGAGCCGTTGATTTTCAACAAGGAAACGGTTGTGCGCGCGGTCATTGGTTCGCGCGGCGCGGGCGCGTATCAAGCAAACGTGACTGCGCAATTTGACGGCAAGACGTATTCCCAAACGCAACCGGTGCAGGGCAAACAAACGATTGTGGATGTGTTGGTGGGTGCGCCGCAAAATTTTCAAACACAGACTATCAACGTCCGCGTGGAACCGACCGGGCAGGTGACCGACGACGACGAGTCCAACAATTCCAAAAGCGTCACGCTGCCGATGGTCAAACCTTCGGAAAGAATCGTCGCCTATTTTTTGCCGGTGGATTGGACGGACGACCAGCGCCAGCGCTATAACTTTGGCGTGAACTTTCCAAAATTCGTGGATGAGAACGCCATCTATTTGCGCAGCGCGTATCCGCTGCCCCAAGACCAAATCGTGGTGGATTACAGTCTTGTGCCGCACATGCTCGCAGCTGCCGAAAAACGTTTGGCGAACAATCAAGGCGACACGGACATGGTTTCTTCGCACTTGCTGTACGCGACGATTTCGCTGGCGGCGCGGCGGTTGAAACCGGACGCGTCGCTTGTCGTCGGCGTGTTTCCGCCCGGCTGGTTTGCCGCGCACGGCAAAAGGTCAACGCTCGGGCTCGCGCTCGCGGATGTCAAAGGCACGGTGACGGCGCAGTACGTGTTGACGGATGCGACCACTTCGGCGCATGAACTCGCGCATCTGTATTGGCTGTACGAAGATTACGATTATTCCATCCAGCCGCCGCGTCCGTTCACATGGTTAGACCGTTCGGGATATTTTGTGGAAAAGCGAACGCCCGAAGAAATTTCCCCCACCAAACAAATCCCGACCTTTCTTTCGGCGTACGCGCCCGACAAACCGAGTTGGGTCGACACGCGCATTTATGAATATCTCACCGCGAAATTCACGATTCAAAATAACGGGCAGGTGACCGCGCCGATGATTTTGGCGGCGACGATGGCGCGCCAAGTGGAACCCGACGACAAAAATTATCCGAGCGATTATTCGGCGGGTTGGCAGCGGTTTGAGCCCAAGCAGACCGCGTATGTGAGCGTCGGCGCGGCGGGTATGAATGGCGGCGAGACCATCGAAGCGCGTTGGTTTCTGGGCGACCGTCAGGTGTTTCAAGAAAGCAAAACGGCAAAGCCGGGCGACGCGTGGTACGCCTTTTCGTTACGCAACAAAAATGGGATGCCCGAAGGAAATTATCATGTGGACGTTTATCTCAACGGGCAGTTGGTCAAGACGAGCAAGTTTGAGGTCAAAAGCAGTCAGTAATTTGATTGGCACGGCTGGGATTCGTCCATCGTGTATTGCAAGGAGTTTGTGATGAGCCAACAGCTCATCCCCGACGAATGAAAATCTCCCCGCGCCCATTGGGAAAGGTCCCGGGGGTGAGGGGTTGGTTTTTTTCAAGAGAGTTGCTTCAAGCACGATTCAAATTTACAAACCCATTCCAACGTAGTAAAATGATTTTGCAATGATTCCGCCCGTTTTCCTTGACCTCCGCGCTTTGGCTGAGCTCGCGTCACATGGGATGGAGCTCGATTTGGAACGGCTGCACCTTTCCGGCGGCTCGCCCTTGACCGACGCGTTGGCTTCGCGCGTCTCGTTCGGGAATATGGGCGCGGAAACGTTTGTGGTGTACGCCAATGGGCGCAAGCAGCACGCGTTGGGCGTGGTGCAAGCGCGTCTGCGCAAGAATCGCCCGGAAGCGGACATTACCTTTATTGCGCCGACGCTCGAACACGACCCCGACGCGGTGACGACGTGGTATCGGCTGCTTTCGGAAGCGACCAAAAGTCTGGGCGAGGCGGGCTGTCAGCGCATTTATGCAACGGTGCCGGCGGGCAACAGCGCGGAAGAAGTTTTCCGCCAGGCAGGTTTCGTGATTTTTACGCGCGAACAAGTGTTTTTGTTGGACGGCGAGAGCGTGCGCGCGTTTCGCAATACCGCATTCCCGCGCGCGGCGCTCCACTCTTCCGAAATCTCGCTGCGGCGGATGCGTAAACGCGATGCGTGGAATGTGATGCGTTTGTATTCCACCGTGACGCCGCGCAACGTTCAGCAAGCCGAAGCAATGTTGACGACGGAAGGCGCGGCAGGCAATCTCGACGATTGGTGGGAACATTTGAACGGCACCAGTTACGTGTTCGAGCGCACCTTGCCGGGCGGCAATGCGCTGTTGGGCATCGTACGCATCACGCGCGGGCGTTTGGCGACGTGGGTGCGTTTTCATCTGGCGCCGCAGGGACAAGCGTACGCGGATGAGATGGTCGCCCAGACCCTGGCTTTGGTGAGCAAAACGCGGATGCGTCCCATCTATGTCGCGGTGCGCGATTATGAAGGCGGGGTACGGGGGGCGCTGGAAGCGGTGGGCTTTGGCGCACGTTTTGAACGCAGTCACATGGTCAAGCACACGACGGCGCGGGTGCGCGAAACACTGCCGTGGCTTGCGCCTGTTTTGGAAACGACAAAAATTCCGGTGATTCACACGACGCAGCACGCGCGTGAAATCGAACAAAAAGCAATCTGAATTTTCGACCGCCGACGGTGGGCGACCGACCACGCTTGTGTTGTCGCTTGTCAGCGGTCTGCGGTCGCATTAGGTGGATGGAACATACTCTCACAGATGATCTTCAAGTTTTAACATCGGTGCTGCCGCCGCACTTGCAGGCGGCATTGACTGACATCGGCGACCCTCAGAACCTCGTCGAAATTGTACTCGATCTTGGACGGCTCCCCGAAGCCCGCTATACGCACGGCGAAAAAGTTTTGGCAGAAACCGAAGTGACCGAAGCGGACATTGATTACATTGTCTCGCGCATCGGCGATTTTTCTGAAGATAATCGAGCGGGAATACCCCGCACCCTACATCGCATCTCGGCGATTCGCAATCGCAAAGGGCGCGTCGTCGGTTTGACGTGCCGCGTCGGGCGTGCCGTGTACGGGACGATGGACATTATTCGCGATATTGTCGAATCGGGCAAGAGCGTTTTGCTGCTCGGGCGTCCGGGGGTTGGCAAAACGACGATGCTGCGCGAAGCGGCACGCGTGCTGGGCGAAACCAAACGCGTGGTGATTGTGGATACATCGAACGAAATCGGCGGCGACGGCGACATTCCCCATCCCGCCATCGGCAAAGCGCGCCGTATGCAAGTGCCCAAGCCCGCGCTGCAGCACGAAGTGATGATTGAAGCGGTCGAGAATCACATGCCCGAAGTCATTGTCATTGACGAAATCGGGCGCGAACTGGAAGCCGAAGCCGCGCGCACGATTGCCGAGCGCGGCGTCCAACTCATCGGCACCGCGCACGGGCAAACGCTCGATAATTTGTTGATGAATCCGACGCTGATGGATTTGGTGGGCGGCATTCAAAGCGTCACGCTTTCGGACGAAGAAGCGCGGCGGCGCGGCACGCAAAAAAGTATTCTCGAGCGCAAGGCGCCGCCGACCTTTGATATTCTGGTCGAAATTCAGGACCGCCATCGCGTGGCGGTGCATCGCGATGTCGCGGCGGCAGTGGATGCGTTTTTGCGCGGACGACCGTTGCCGCCGGAAATTCGCACGCGCGATTTGGAATCGGGCGAGGTAGATATTCAACATCCCGATATGCGCGTACACATGGCGCCGCGCCCCGGCGAGCGCGTTGCCGCGCGACGCGAACGCGAACGCGGCGGCAAAATGGGCGAGCGCCCCGCGCAGCATCCGCAGCCCGCGCCCGGCGCGCCGCGCCAACCGATGCGACTGTATTTGTACGGCGCGAGTCAGGACCGTCTCGAAACGGCGGCGAAAGCGCTGGAAGTGCCGGTGCGCGTCGTGGGCGATGTGAGCGATGCGGAGGCGGTGTTGACGCTGAAAAATTATTACAAGAAGCGTCCGCCCGTGTTGGTGGATGCCGAACGCGCTGGCATTCCAGTGTACGTCTTGCGCTCGAATACGATCGCCCAGATGGAAGGCATTCTCGAAGACCTGTTCGGCGTCGCGCCGAAAGACGACCCGTTTTCGCTGGCAATGGCAGAGACGGACGACGCAATTCAACGCGTATTGAGTGGAGTCCATTCCGTCGAACTCACACCGCAAAGCGCGTTCATCCGCCGCTTTCAACACGAACGCATCCGCGACGCGCATCTGTTTTCGCGTTCTCTGGGCAAAGAGCCGAAACGGCGGGTGAGGGTCTACGCCTCCGAAGTTGGATAGGCGGCTGGTCGGATTATCACGACCAACCGCCTATCTGACCCATTGACTGACTGACATGTTTGTCACGTTCGAAGGTCTCGAAGGCAGCGGCAAATCCACACAGGCGCGCTTGTTGGCGGACTATGTGCGCGCACAGTGGGGTGAAGAAAGGGTGGTATTGACGCGCGAACCGGGCGGCACGGAAATTGGCGAGCAGATTCGTCAAGTGATTCATTCGCTGCGGAATCACGATATGGCGCCGACGACCGAGTTTTTGTTGTACAACGCGGCGCGCGCCCAGATTGTCGCGCAAGTCATTCGCCCCGCGCTGGCGCAAGGCAAAATTGTTTTGTGTGACCGCTATGCCGATTCGACCCTCGCGTATCAGGGTTATGGACGACAGTTGGATATGGAGATGGTGCGCGATGTGATTCGGTATGCGACAGGCGGCTTGGTCCCGGACCTGACGTTTTATCTTGATATTCCGATTGAAGAGGGTTTGGCGCGACGCAATCACGGGCACACGCGCGGCGAAGAATTGAACCGGATGGACGTGCAGACGCGCGATTTTTACGAACGCGTACGCGTCGGATACGAAACGCTGGGGCGTGAGAACGCCGGGCGTTGGGTAGTGATTGACGGCGCGCGTTCGATTGACCAAGTGCAAGCCGATTTGCGAAAGGCGCTTGCCGCGCGTCTGGTGGTGCAGGCACACCGAATGGAATTCGATGTCTGAACAATGCGTTTGGAAAAACAAGGTGGAGGGCGAACGTCAAACGCGCGCTTTCCATTCCCGTATCGCAAATTTACCGCTTATCGTTTACTGCCTACTGCCTACTGATTACGGATTACTGTTCACTGATTCTCATCTCTCACTCTATCTCATAACCCCGGAGGTAAAAAGATGAAATTAATCATCGCAATCGTCCAAAGTGATGACGCGGGCGCGTTGAGCGATGCGCTGCGCGAAGCAAATTTTCAATCCACCCTCGTCAGCAGCACGGGCGGTTTTTTACGCGAGGGGAATGGGACGCTCTTTATCGGCGTGGACGACCATCAAGTGGACGCAGTGATGAAAATTATCAAAGAGAATTGCACCACGCGCACACAGTTTGTGAATCCGATGCCGCCGGTGATGGAGCCGGGCGAATTGTACATGCCGCCGCCGGTCGAAGTGCAAGTGGGCGGCGCGGTCGTCTTTGTGGCGAACGTCGAGCGCTTTGAAAAGTTTTAACGCGGCGAAAAGAATAACGGTTCCATACGAGACCTTTGCGGTTTTTTGAACGGGATGTATTCCATTGACATCTCCTGCCAAAACCTCAAAGGTCTTTTTTCATCCATTCATCCAAAAAAAGGAGTCAGCCGATGCCACTGCCATTGTCACAAATTCTGGAAGGTCGTCGCAAGCCGACATGTATCCGCCAAACGCAAACGATTGGCGAAGCGTTACAAGTGATGCTGGGCAATTCCTACAATCAACTGCCGGTTGTGGACGAGAACGGGCAATTAAAAGGACTGCTTTCGTTCCGCACGATTTTACGCACGTATTTTCACACGGGCGGCAAAGTGGACTTGCTCAGCTTGCAAGTGAGTAACTGTCAAGAACCGGCGCCAACGCTGATGCCCGCCGATGATTTGCTGGAAGCGCTGAATCTCTTGCGCGACCGGCAGACCTACGGCATCGTGATTGTGGAAAACAATGTGCCGGTGGGGATTCTGACGCACAGCGACATGACCGCGTTTTTCCGCGCGACTTCGGAATTGCAAATTTTGGTCGAAAATATTGAACTGACGCTGCGGAATTATATCGAAACGGTGTTTCCCGACGAAGCCTCGCGCAATCAAGCGATTATTCTTTCGCTGGGTACGGACCGCGAAGACAAGACGAAACCGGCGCGCAGTTACGAGTATTTGGGGTTCATGGATGAAATGAAATTGATAACCGACCCGGACAATTGGGACAAGTTTCAAGGCGTGTTGGAACCGAAAGATTTGTTTTGGAATCTGATGAATCAGGTGCGCGTGACGCGCAATCAACTCGCGCATTTTCGCGGACGCCCCGATACGGTGCAATACGACGGTGTGCGCACGGCGACCGACTGGCTCGAAACGCGTCCAAAATTGGTGATGCCGGAGGTGGCGGAGAAATCAGATGCTTCCACAGAGAAAGGAGGGTGAGAAAAAATATAAGGAATCACATACTAACAAAACTGTTCGGTGGGTAAAAACCGTTTCAAGGAGGAAATCTGTGAATGACGCAATTCGCAAATCACAAATCACAAATCACAAATCAGAACGAACTCAAGATAGATATGCGAACCCGCCAAGTGTGGCAGGACGACCAAGAAATCAAATTGACGCGGATGGAATATGAGGTGTTGGAGTATTTGGCGCGGCGCGCCGGGCGCGTGGTCACGTATCAAGAATTGTGGCGTGAGGTGTGGCAACAAGAAACTGCGCTAGCAGATGGCGAAAGACAAGTCGTTCGTCAACTGGTCAAGCGCTTGCGCGCAAAACTGGGGGATGAGTGGAGGACGTCGCAGTTGGTGGTTTGTGTGCGCGGGATTGGGTTTCGCTGTATGCTAAATCACATAACGCTGGTCGAATGAACGAAACGAGCCGCTGGCCAAACCGCCAGCGGCTTTTTTTATGTCGGAATGGACGCGGGAATTTGTACCGAATTTGTACCGAAATTTTAATGCGAGGCATCAAAATCAATGTTACTCTGACACTTGGGCAAGCGGTCCAACCTTTTTAAGGAGGTTCTCTCATGAAAGCTGCACGACTCTTGGTTGGTACCAAAATGAGCAACAGCTTAGCGGTGACCTTGGGCGCGTTGTTATTGTTGGCGTTTTTTTCCCTATCCGGCTGTGGGCTGGATAGACAGCATCCCTCACCACCTGAAACGATTGGGAAGGTTCCAACCTCGGTAGGTAATGGTGTGTCAACCGCTGCTTCATCGCCTACTCCGCCAGTCTGCTCAACGGCTCGCAGTGGACCAGCTCTACAGTTTCGTTTAGGAGCCAAGAGGGAATCAAACAAACAGGCGCTTCAGACTCTCTATGTGGATGGTAGGGGCTTTCAGCCAAATGAAAAAATCATTATTGTAGTCGAAGGACATGGAAAGCAAACTGCGAGTCGAACAGTGACTCCATCGCTAACTGTGAACGGAAATGGAGTTTTTACAATCGAGGACACTCTGCAATTGGCAGAATCAAAGATTCAGTGGCAGATTTACGCTGTGCATGGTAACGGAACTGCGTGCGCAAAATTTACGACGAATTGAGAGGCTCTGCCGCAGGTATTGGTTTGTGCGCGGGGTTGGCTTTCGCTGTATGATGAGTCACATAACGCTGGTCGAATGATTGAAACGAGCCGATGGACGAACTGCCATCGGCTTTTTCATGTCGGAATGGACGCAGGAATTTGTACCGAATTTGTACCGAAATTTTAATGTAGTGAATTTGATTTGCTCTATACTTTTGTTGCGTAGACTGGAATCCACAGAAGGTTCAAGTTCGATTTCCTGGAGGTAAAATGAACAAAAATCTAATTGTATCGTTTGGCTTTCTTTTTTCCCTGCTTCTCGTTGTGGCTGTACTTGTGCCATCAAAATCAGAAGCAGTCGTACGCAAAAACTGGTACGTTGATGATGGGTGCAAGACCGGTTCTTCGGATGACGGTTATTTTTATACTGTGGGTGATGCGAGCGGCTTTCAAGTTCGTTCGGGCGGGGCAAATGGCTGCTATTTGACGTTGATCGCGTGGTGGCCCGGTACGAATTACGCGGAATGGTATTTGCCTGTAAACGACCCGGCGTACCAAGGGGTTTATACAAGCAATGCCTATGTAGGAGTTCCGGTAAATCCCAAAACTGAACGGGCAAGGTATCAAGCGTGGACAAACGGGCATTGCTGTGGCGTTACGACAAAGTACTTTTTGAACCAGTCTGTCAATAATGGAGGCTATTGTTACAGTCTGGGAAATGATAGTTATGGGAACGGCGGGCTTGTGCGAGTAGTGGACAAGACAAAAAAGGCAGAACAGAACTCAACTACTTTTATTGTCATTGATGAATTCTGCTTTGTAATGCCCTGACGAAAATCCAAGTTGGAGGTTAAGATGTCAAATACAAATCGTGTTCTGATAGTATCCTCGGCAATCTTGCTCATACTGCTCTCTGTGCTCATTGTCGGGGCGAAACTCAATGCCAGTCCGTCTACATTATCCGGGAATTATGGTCCTCCAACACGAAATCCTCTGCCCGGCACCGGCGGAATAGACCCCGAGCCGGATGCGGCAATGAATCAGGAAATTGGCGAACTTCAAGTTCTGTCCGGACACGGCTCCGACCAAGCGCAAAACGCATTTGGAGCAGTTTTGGCGAGTCTACCTTTTACTCCGCACTTGCCGCAAAACTTGATAGAGGGAATGGCGCTTTATCACGTAGCAGGAAATCTAGAGGGAACGAATCGGGTTGCCAGTTTCGATGCAACGTATATCAAGCAAACGTCAGCGGGGCGGATTGCTTTGCATACATTCCAAACGCAGGAAAACATTCCACAGAACGCAAACCCCGAGGCACAGTTGAACTGGGCGGAAGTGAAAACCATGTCCATCGGTTCAATGGAATGGGTTTATCATCTCTTGATTTTTCCCCAGCCGGACGGAACAAAGCTGCGCGTCCATCATATCTCTCGAATCTTTGAGGATGGCATTTATGTTTCTTTTGACATCAAAGGCGGTGACCCGGCGGAAGGACTCGCGTTACTAAAGCAGGTTGCGGCGGATACCAAATAACGCGGCTGCCTTCTCAATAATTGGTTGCAAAAAAAACTCTCGCACGCAATCGCGAGAGTTTTTTGATTTTGTATGCGTGGCAGTGTGAGGTCAAAAATCATCCCCGCCAATTCCCATTCCGCCCATTCCCATTCCACCCATTCCCATCCCGCCGTCGTCGCCCATGCCGCCCATTTCGGGCATGGACTTTTCAATTTCTTCGGGACTCTCGCCCGCTTCGAGGCGTCCGACCATTTCATCAAATTCGGGTCCCATCTCTTCGCCCATTTCGGAACTCATCTTTTTCATGAACCGCGCCATGCTCTTGGGGTCGTTTTCGTCAATGTCGCCCAACGCGGAAGGGTCTGCCATTGCGTCCATGCGCGCCTCTTCGGATTTCACCGTCGCGAAACGCGAAACCAAACGCGATAAATTCACACTGTCACAGTTCGGACAATGCGGCGTGTCATTTTGTGCGGCGGAGATTGTGCGAAAAAAAACACTGACGCGGCGTTTGCAATTGCCGCAGCGATATTCATAGATTGGCATACAAAACCCTCAATCGTGAATTCGGAATGTAGAATTGGGAAAGCGGAATTCGGAATTGGGAAAGCGGAATTCGGAATTCGGAAACAGAATACGGATACACGAATTATAACCAACACGCAGAATGTCGCCAAAATGGCGTTCCTTGCGCGTGTGTTGGAATTGCATACACTTGAACCATGCAAACGCTTACGCTGTACCAAAATACAAACCTTGAAATTATTCGCGCGGACATAGTGCGCGGGCATATCCGTCACGCGCTGTTTGATTTTGACGGCACGCTTTCGCTCATTCGCGAGGGTTGGCAAGATGTGATGATTCCGATGATGGTCGAGATTTTGCGCGCGACGCCGCGCGCCGAATCCGAAACCGAAATCTACGCCATCGTCCGTGAATACGTGACGCGTCTCACCGGTAAGCAGACGATTTATCAAATGATTGAACTCGCGGAGCAGGTGAAACAGCGCGGCGGCGAACCGCTCGAACCGTTGGCGTACAAACGCATGTATCACGATTTGCTCATGACGCGTATTCGACATCGCATCGCGGATTTGGAAAGCGGACGCGTCGAACCTGACCAGATGTTGGTGCCGGGCAGTCGCGCGTTTTTGGAAGCATTGACACAGCGCGGCGTGTTGTGTTATCTCGCGAGCGGCACGGACGAGGTCTTTGTCAAACACGAAGCCGCGCTGCTCGACGTGACAAAATATTTTCAAGGCGTGTACGGCGCGCTGGACGATTACAAAGCGTTCGACAAACACATGGTGATTCAACGCATCATGCGCGAAAACAATTTGCGCGGTCCCGAATTTGTGGCGTTCGGTGACGGCTATGTCGAAATCGAGGACACGCGCCGCGTCGGCGGCATCGCGGTTGGCGTCGCCAGTAACGAAGCGACGCGTCAAGGCATTGACGCGTGGAAACGCGAACGTCTCATCCAAGCCGGCGCGGATGTCATCATTCCCGATTTTTCGCAGCACGAAGCGTTGATAGAGTATTTGCAAATCGCAGAGGAGGACTGAGCGCTGAGGACTGGGCATTGTTCATTCTGCATTGTTCATTCTTCATTGCCCATTCCGCCTTCCGCCTTCCGAATTCCGAATTGGAGTCCCATGCCATTCCCAACCTTTGACCGTTCCCGTATTCAATTGAAACCGCTGCGCGAACGCGTCCACGATTTACCATTGCAAAAATGGTACGACGTGGACGGCACACGCGTAACGTACGAACATCCGAACTTGCCGCTTTTGGCGGACCGCATCGCGGCGGCGCGACAACGCGGCGCGCCCGTGATTTTGTTTCACGGCGGGCATTTGATTCGCGCGGCGGCATCCCCGCTTATGATTGATTTGATGGAGCGCGGCATTCTTACGCACGTCGCCATGAATGGCGGCGCGTCCATTCACGATTTCGAATTGTCACTCGTCGGCGGCACATCCGAAAGCGTCGCGCGTTACATTCGCGAAGGACAGTTCGGTTTGTGGCGCGATACGGGACAAATGAACGACGCGATTCGTCAAGGCGCGCGCGAAGGTATCGGCATGGGCGAAGCGTTGGGACGGGTGATTGAACAAAATGAACATCCGCATCGCCACCTCAGCGTACTCGCGGCGGGCTATCGTCTGCAACTTCCCGTCACGGTGCATATCGGCATCGGTTACGACATTATTCACGAACATGTGAATTGCGACGGCGCGGCGTTAGGCGCAACGTCGTACCAAGATTTTCTCATCATCACCAACACGATTTCGAAATTGGAAGGCGGCGTGGTCTTGTCGTTTGGAAGCGCGGTGATGGCGCCCGAAATTTTTCTGAAAGCATTGGCTATGGCGCGCAATGTCGCGCATCAAGACGGGCAAGAGATTCGGCATTTCACAACGGCGGTGTTTGACCTGATTCCGCTGGAAGGCGACTTGCATCACGAAGCCGACAAACATTCCCCCGAATACTATTTTCGCCCCTTCAAGACATTGCTCGTGCGGACGGTTGCGGACGGCGGCGAGAGTTTTTATTTCTGCGGCGACCATCATCAGACGTTCCCGACGCTGTATAAATTGATTAACGACCGCATTGACCGCGCGGCGTGTTAGCGCACATTTTCCGAATTTTCAAATCGCGGAGAACGAAAACACGCATGAATCGCCAACGCCTCGACGAAATTTTGCAACGCATTCCTTTGCTGCGTGTGCTCGTCGTCGGAGATTTTTTTCTCGACAAGTATTTGGACATTGACCGCGCCCTCGCCGAAATCTCGCTCGAAACGAATCTCGAAGCGCATCAGGTAACGGGCGTGCGCGTGAGCCCGGGCGCGGCGGGCACGGTCGTCAACAACCTCGTCGCGTTGGGCGCGCGCGTGGCGGCGCTGGGCGTCATCGGCGATACGGGCGAGGGATACGAATTTCTCCGCGCGCTCGACGCATCGAGTGTGGACCATTCGCCCATATTGCGGCGTCGCGATTGGCTGATGCCGACGTATATCAAGCCGATGCTGCACGAACGCGACGGGCGCGTCCGCGAATTGGAACGTTTGGATATTAAAAATCGCGCACCGCTGTCGGACGACGTGATTCAAGAGTTGCTCGCGCGTCTCGATGCTGCGGTCGCCCATGCGGACGTGGTCATCATCTCGGAATACATTCCGCCGAGTGAAGGCGGTATCATCACGGACGCGGTGCGCGCGCGAATCGTTGCGCTCGCCGCTGCGAACCCCGCCAAATTTTTCATCGTGGACTCGCGTCCTGCCACAGCGCGCTATCGCCATGTCATCGTCAAATGCAATCTGCGGGAGGCGACGCACGCGTTGGGGCGCGCGTACGACCCGCATTTGGCATTCGGCGCCATCGAAGCATTGGCGCGCGAATTCGAGCGCCGCACCGCCGCGCGTTTATTTTTGACTTTGGGCGAACGCGGGATGTTGGTCTGCGCGCGGCAAGAATGTACGCACGTGCCGACGGTTGTCGAACCCGGTGCGGTGGACATTGTCGGCGCAGGCGACAGCGCGCTGGCGGGGATTGCCTGTGCGCTCGGCGTGGGCGCGTCAAACACCGAAGCCGCGCTGTTGGGCAATCTCGCGGCGGCGGTCACGGTGAAAAAAATCGGCACAACAGGAACAGCGAGTCCGACAGAAGTGGCGGAGAAATTTCAAGTGTGGGAGAGGATGGAGAGAGAGGGAGCGAGGGAGGGAACGGGTGACATAGAGACGTTGCGGTGAAACGTCTCCTCACCATACGCGACATGCGATACGCGATTGTGATAGAATCTATCGGTCATGACAGCGCAAGAAGATTTGAATGAAATTTTGGCAAAGTTGAATGAGGCGCAGTTGGAGCGCGTGCGCGCGTATGCAGAATCGCTGCTTGCGTTGGGCGACGCGGACGCGCAGCAGTGGACATTTGATTTTGTCGAAAAATTTGGCGAAGCCAAAGTGTCGGCGCAGCGCGAGCGCGCGGGAATGGAGGTGCGCGTGGACAACGCGGTCTGCGGCGGCGTGACCAAACGCGCGTTGTGGGAACACCCCCCCCTGAGCGGCGCGGCGATTGTGAGTTATGCGGTGCCGATTCCGCCGCGCCTGCGCGCGTTGAAACTGAAATTCTTTGTCGGCATCCGCGACGGTTCGCAATTGCCGAGTGACCGCTATGTGGCGTTCCGCGTCATTGTGAACGGTTGGAAGTTGTGGAGTGTGGTGAAAAATGCGCGCGCGTGGGACGAATACACGGTGGCGATGCCCGAATCGGCGTCCGATGTGCTGCGCGTCGAATTTCAAACCGACGGACTGGGCGACCACCGCTGGAATTGGGCGGTGTGGGGAGAACCGAAACTGTTTGCGGATTTGTGATTTCGGATTGCAGAGTGAATGAATCGCTCATTCCGAATTCCGAATTCCGAATTCCGAAAATGGATTTTACGCTTAACGAAGAACAGCGCGCGATACGCGATCTGGCGCGCGCATTTGCGCAAAAAGAAATTGCGCCGTACGCGGCGGAATGGGACCGCACGCATGAATTCCCGGCGGCGTTGTATCAAAAAATGGGCGCGCAGGGTTTGATGGGGCTGCCGTTTCCCGAAGAATACGGCGGCGCGGGCGCGGATGCCATTTCGCTCGCGCTCGCGATTGAAGAAATTGCCAAAGCGGATGGCTCGGTCGGCTTGAATTATGCCGCGCACATCGGGTTGGGCGCGACGCCGATTTTTTTGTTTGGCAATCAAGAACAAAAAAAGAAATGGTTGACGCCGCTGGCAAAAGGTGAAGGGCTTGGCGCGTTGTCTTTGACCGAACCTTCCGGCGGCAGCGACCTGGCAGGCTCGGTGAAAACAACCGCGCGGCTTGACGGCGATGAATGGGTGTTGAACGGCGCAAAACAATATGTCACTTCGGGCAAAGTGGCGCGTTCGATAGTTGTATTGTGCCGCACGGACGAAACGCGCGGGCATCGTGGTTTGTCGCTCATCATCGTGCCGCACGACGCGCCGGGGCTCGTGCTCGGCAAACTCGAAAGCAAAATGGGTTTGCATACGTCGCTGACGACGCAAGTGTTTTTTGAAAACTGCCGCGTGCCGCGCGAAAATTTGTTGGGCGAACGCGGCGCGGGGTTTCGCTACACGATGCAAGTGTTGGACGGCGGGCGCATCGGCATTGGCGCGATGGCGTTGGGTTTGGGTGAAGCCGCGCTGGAAGCGTCGCTCAAGTACGCGCAAGAACGTTACGCGTTCGGCAAACCCATCGCGGAATTTCAAGCGATTCAACACATGCTGGCGGACAGCGCGATGGAGTTGGAAGCGGCGCGGCTGTTGATTTACAAAGCGGCGGCGTTGAAACAAGCGGGCAAAAAATTTAGCGTCGAAGCCGCGCAGGCAAAATTGTTTGCCAGCGAAGCCGCCGACCGTGTGTGCTGGAAAGCGATTCAGATTCACGGCGGCGCGGGCTACTTGACCGATTTCCCCGTCGAACGCTATTACCGCGACAATCGTCTGCTGTTGATTGGCGAAGGGACAAGCGAAGTGCAGCGCATGATTATTGCGCGGGCATTGTTGGACGATAAACATTTCGCGTGAAATGAAAAAAGGCAAGACAAAAAACTCGCCGGGTGATGCCGACGAGTTTTTTGATGCTCAATGCGAAGCGGCTTCGACTTTTTCCATCGCGATTTGCGCGCGAGATTCGGGTTCCGACACGCGCTGTGGTTGGGGTTGCGGTCGCGTGTTGAAAAAAGTAATAATCGCAACGCCCGCGACGATGATGGCGGATGCGGCGAGAGTGATGAGTGTGATTTGTTCGCCGTTCAATGCCCAACCTAAAAACACTGCGACGACCGGATTCACATACGCGTACGTCGAAACTTTGGCGGGTGTGCTTACCTGAAGCAAAAAGACATACGCGGTAAAGCCGAGAAACGAGCCGAACAAAATCAGGTAACCCAACGCGACGATGGACAGCGTTGAAATTTGAGCGATTTGAAAAGCATTGTATTCGCCAAGAACGAATGCCATGCCCATCAAAAAGACGCCGCCCATCAACATTTCCATCGCGGTCAGCATCAATGGATTGTCCGGAATTTCCGCGTGACGCGAATAAATGGAACCGAGCGACCACGATACGCTCGCGAGCAGCATGATGGCGACGCCGGTGTAATTGAGCGGGCGGTCGAGCCCCAACGCGGCGGGACCGATGAGCAAGACCATTCCGACCAAGCCGAGTGCAATGCCCAAAAACACCCCCCCCTTGGGACGCGTGCCGCCGGGACGCGCCCAATCCATCAACACCATCCACAAGGGAACGACGGCAATCATCAACGAGGCAAGTCCGGTTGGCACCATCGTTTCCGCCCACGATACGCTGCCGTTGCCCAAACCGAGCAAGAGGACACCGACAATCAACGCCGAGCGCCAGTGAATGAGTTTGGGCATGGGCGCGCCGCGCCAGCGCATTAAGGCAAACAAGCTCGCGCCCGAAAAAAGAAAACGAATCCCCGCCATGATGTGCGGCGGAATCGTTTGGACGGCGAACGAAATGCCGAGATACGTCGAACCCCAAATCAGATAGATGGCAGCGAACGCGGCAAAGACCAACCAACGCGGCGCATTGCGCTGATTTGTTGTGCGCTCCATGTCACAGCTCCACTGGCAGAAATGTGTCTTCTTTTAACGTATCCAGCGCAATCGTCGTGCGTGTAGAACGAATGGCTTTGATTTTGCCGAACTTGGCGCGCAAGAGTTTGCTCAGCGCGTCCGTATCGGCGACACGGACCTTGACGATGTAGCAGTCTTCGCCGGCAATGTTGTGGACTTCCAAGACTTCGGGAATGCGCGCCAACAGCTTGCCCGTTTGCTGGCTGCCAAATGGTTCTTCGGTGCGGATGAATACAAACGCGAGCAGCCCGCGCCCGACCTTTTTCGGGTCGAGATGCGCCTGATACGATTGAATGATGCCCGCACTTTCCATTTTGCGAATGCGTTCAAACACCGCCGTTTTGGTCAGTCCCACACGCTCCGCCAAAACGACATTCGAAAGATGGGCATCTTGCTGAACAATTTCCAAGATTTTGGCGTCAATCTTGTCTATCATTCTATAAATCTCCTCTTTTGTTGAACGATAGACATTTTAGGCAAAACGCGTTTTTGTCCAAATCGCAGACAAAAAATACGGCGGGAGAATGCTGCTCCCGCCGCTGGTTCAGGCTGACGCTGCCGTCGTTTTGCGCGGACGCCCGCGTTTCCGTTTGACCTGATTCTTGGGAACGGCGCGCGGCTCCAAATCCGGAATGTATGGCTGCGGCGATGTGTAGAGTTGGATGCGCTCGTTCGCGAGTTCGACATACTCTGGCGAAATTTCATAACCGATGTAATGGCGCTGTGTCAAACGCGCGGCAATGGCGGTCGAGCCGCTGCCCATGAATGGGTCGAGCACAATGTCATCTACATTCGTGTAGAGCAAAATCAAACGCAACGGAAGGTCGAGCGGAAACGGCGCGGGATGCGCGATGTTTTTGGTCTTGTGCTGCAATTTTTTGCTTTGTGTGCCGAAACGCCAAATGCTGCGCGCCGTGTCGCGAATCGCTTTCTTCGCGGTGCCGTTCTTGTGCCAGATGCTGCGCGTCCAATCCACAAATTCTTGATTGGTAATGCCGGTGTGTTCGCCGCGCGTCCACGGTTTTTCCAACCGCATCGTCTCTTTGGAAAAGACCATGATGTATTCGTGCGTGTCGCGCAGGGTTGGATTAGAGGCGCGCGCAAAACTACCCCACGCGGTGGAAACGCCCGCCGTCGCAGATTTGTCCCATAGAATTTCGCCGCGCATCAACATGCCCAAATCGAGACACTGTTGGATGATGAACGAATGCAGGGGGATGTACGGATTGCGTCCCGTATTGGCGACATTGATTGCCAAACGTCCGCCGGGGACGAGCACACGCTGACACTCGCGCCACACCATCATTAAAAAATCGAGATAGCGTTCCAGCGGTTCGCGGTCTTGATAGTAATTATAGTTCTTGCCGACATTGTACGGCGGAGAGGTGACGACGAGCTGTACGGAATTGTCGTCCAACTCTTCCATGAACCGACAATCCGCATTGTAGATAGTGTCAAGTTCCATTGCGTTAATCGCCTGTCGTCACACTCCGCGTCGGATTTCACATTGGGTGTGACGACAGGCGAGGCGTCATGCCAGGCAAACGCGCGTGCGGCGCAAGAGTCGCACGTCGTCACGTCATACGCGTCGGGTCCACATCGGGCGTGACGACTTGCGTGTGGGATATGCGCCGCCATGAGTTTGCGCGGTGTGACAATGGAAAGGGTCTATGCGCCGAATGAGGGCGCTCGCGCGCGAGAACGCGGCACGCTCAAGCCGTGCCGCATTCTCGCGTGAAAATTTCGCGCAGGAATTTTTATCACGCTTGCGCGGATTCTAACACAGGCGCGCGCGCGGCGCAATAGAACTGATGTTTTCGGATATTTCGCAAAATGATATTGACCTTACGGCGGCGTGGACCAAGTCCAAAACAATGGCGCTTGGGTGTCTGGATAAACGTCGCGTAAAACCCATTGGCGCGGCGGATAATTCAGCGCGGCGCCCCAGTACGGCTGCTCGCGCGTAAACAGGTCAAAGACATAGCGCAAAGGCATTCCATCCTTGTCAAACAATTGCACATAGAGACGCGCCCCGCCGGCATCGCGCGGCTCTGGAATCACGTGCGGTTCACAACACGTACTCCACCATTGGATGCCAAGAATGTTGAATTGGGCTCGGACGGGCAAACCGGCGAGCTGCTGCGTGACGCTTTGACGGCGCGCGCTCAGTCTTGCTTCTGTTTCGTCCGGCAGTTGCCATGTGGGCAATTCCCAAAGTGTGAGCGCCTGTGTTACTTGGCCGCGCGCAACGGCATTCACGTAAGCGCCTACTTTGGCTTCTGGCGTTTCGCCAGTAATGGTTTCGACCACCGTGGCATACGCGCTCCCGCGCGTCAGGAACACAATGGAGATTGCGCAAAAACCGATGCCGACCAGAATTGTGACGAGCACAATCCGCAGCGGGAATTTGTGTTCAGTCTGCGGTGATGTGTGTGCCATACGTTGGATGTGTGACAGTCAACGCATTGACGATGGCGCGAAACTGCGCGGCAATCACAAAAATTTCCAGCGCGGGAAATTTTTTGACCAGCGCCACACTCCGCGCCAATTTGTCCAACATGCCGCCGGTCACATCGTAACCGTGGGATGCGCCCACATGCGCGCCAAGTGCTTGAAACGACGCGGGCGTGATTTCGCGCAGGAGCTGCGCGTCGGGATGTTTGTTCGGGTCGGCGGTGTAGATGCCATTGACGGCGGTGGTGTACACAATACGCGTCGGCTGCAAAATGGGCGCGAGATACGCGAACAACGCGTCGGTGGACACAATCGCCATGTCGCGTGTTTCGTCGAACGCGACGTCGCCGTAAATGAGGGGAATCAAGTTGTGGTTGAGCGCGGTGTGAATGGTTTCCGTCTCGAGGTGAATCAATTCTCCGTCGCGGGTGTGCGCGGACGCCGAGGGTTGGATGGAAACGACGGGAACGTTTTCTTCCAAAAAAATATCGGTGACGAGACGATTCAGCCGCGCCGCCGATGCGCCCGTTTCAGCGTACGCGCGCCATCGCGCATTGGGTGACGTTGCGTCGCCCTCTCCGAAACCCCATTTCTGCGCGGTGTAATGTCCAAAGGAACCGCTGCCGTGTCCGAGCAAAATTCGTAATTCGCCGGCGAGCTGGGTGCGCGCTTGAAACACGGCGCGTGCCGCGTCACGAATCACGTCGGGTTTGGGCGTCGCGGGGCGCGTTTTGTCGGTGATGGCAGAGCCGCCTAGTTTGAGAAAAATAGTTTGCATAATCGTAGGGAACGAACGCCGTTTCGTTCCCGCATGGAACGAACGCCGTTTCGTTCCCGCATGGAACGAACGCCGTTTCGTTCCCGCATGGAACGTTACGGTGAACGTTCCGTACTAACGCGCGCATACCGCATGGAACGTTACGGCGTTCGCTCCCGCATGGAACGTTACGGTGAACGTTCCGTACTAACGCGCGCTTGGCGGCGGGGCAGGGGTGCGGTCGCCCAAATCCATGTGGTCAATTTGCACATTTGCCAGGCGCAAATATTTCATCGCCAACTCGTCGGGATAGTTGCCCGCATAGACGACTCGTACGAGTCCCGCGTTGATAATCATTTTGGCGCACGTGTGACACGGCTGATGCGTGGTGTAAATGGTGCCGCCTTCGAGGGACACGCCGTACAACGCGGCTTGCAAAATCGCATTCTGTTCCGCGTGCAGTGAGCGGACGCAGTGTCCATTCACGATTTCGCAGCCCTCGTCAAGACAATGCGGCAGTCCTTTCGGCGCGCCGTTATAGCCGGTGGTGAGAATACGTTTGTCTTTGACAATAATCGCGCCGACCTGCGCGCGCAAACACGTCGAACGTGTCGAAACGTCGAGCGTGATAGTCATAAAATATTCGTCCCAAGAAGGTCGGGTCATGATGAGTAGGCAGGAGACGGAAAGCAGTAAGCAGCGAAAAAATTCAACTGCCTTCTGCCTCCTGCGTTCTGCTTTCTAGCCGGTGCCAAATTGTCTATCGCCCGCGTCGCCGAGCCCCGGCATGATATAGCCCGCAGGGAACGCGTCTTCTTCCGTCGTCAAGCGTTCGTCAATCGCGCCGAGATACACATCCACGTCGGGATGGGTCTCGGTGAGCTTTTGAATGCCTTCGGGCGCGCCAATCATGCCGACGAATTTGATGCGCTTGGCGCCCCACTTTTTCAAAAGGTTGACGCATTCGACGGCAGAGCCGCCGGTCGCCAGCATCGGGTCGAGGATGACGCACACTTGGACGGTTGGGGAAACCGGAAGGCGATTGTAATACGCGACCGGTTTGAGCGTGCGTTCGTCGCGATAAAAACCGATGTGCCACACTTCGGCGGGCGGCATCATTTCCCAAAAACCTTCAACCATGCCGAGCCCCGCGCGCAAAATTGGCACGAGACCGATTTTGTCGCTGAGGCGAAACCCTTTCGTCTCCTGCAGCGGCGTCGTAATCGTCGTTTCTTCGAGCGTGAGGTCGGCAGTCGCTTCGTACGCGAGCAGGATGGCTATTTCGCGGATGAGTTCGCGGAATTTTTTCGGTTCGGTGTTAATGTCGCGGAGTTTGGTGAGTTTGTGAAGAATCAACGGATGGTTGCTGACATGTACGCGCGGATGTTCCATGACGGCGCTCCTTGTTGGGATTCAGGATCAGAGACTGGAGATTAGAGATTGGAAATTGGAAATGAGAAATTAGAAATACGGCATTGAGCATTCGGCATTGAGCATTGAGTATTCCGCATTGTTCGTTAGTGCATCATTAACCAACTTGTTTTGGGTGAGTGCTCGGGCAAGGTGCATTTCTAAACGATTCATACTCTTGGATACACAAGAGCTTGGTTAATGTTGCACTAGTATACAAGAAAACAGGTAAACAAGTAATCGGGTTACCTGTCTACCTGTTTCACAATTTCTGTTTTCACTTTCGCTCTTTTTTCGGCAATGGCTTGAACGATGCGATGGGCAGCTCCAATTGGTCCGAATCGTCAGTGTCTGGATTTTTGGATTTGGCTGCCGTTTTGGGTTTGTCTTGCTGCTTGGCGCCGGTCCACTGGGGTGCGGGCTTTTTTATTTTTTCCGTCGGAGCGATTTTTGTTGCGCGTTTCGTTTTGCGCGTTTCGCGTTTTTCTTGTTGCGCGTCGTGTTTCTCTTCCGGCGCGTCGCGCGTGGCGATTTTTGCTTCTGCTTTTTGTCCGTTGCTGCTTGGCGCGAGCGGCGGCTGCTTTTTTTCTTCGGCGGCGCTTTCGATTTGTCCGACCAATAAAGTGAGGCGCGTAATCGCGTCGCCCTCTTTCAATTCAACAAACAATTTGGCTTTGGCATCGCGTTTGCCTTTGGCGATATTTTCCGTACGCACGCGCACAGTCAAACCGTTCTGCGTCACAAATGTCACGTCCTCGTCCTCGCGCGCCACACGCGCCGCCGCGAGCAAACCGGTGCGCTTGTCCGGCGCAAAGACGCTGTTGCCCTGCGTATAGCGCCCTTTCGGTTGAAATTCTTTGAGCGCAACGCGTTTGGCGAAACCGTTCGCGCTGGCGATGACGAGAAACGCGTTCGGCTGAACGACTTCGAGTGAGATGACCTTGTCGTCTTTGCCCAATTTAATTGCCCAAACGCCTGCCGCAATGCGCCCCTGCACCGGCACTTCGTCTTCGGCAAAACGGAGCGCCTGTCCCTGCGCGGTGGTAATCATGAATTCGCCGCCGCCGTGCGTCACGTACGCCCAACCGAGTTCGTCGCCTTCGGCAAGATTAATTGCTTTGGTGCCGCCTGCCGGAATGCCGACGAATTCTTCGAGTGGCGTGCGTTTGATTTTGCCTTGCGCGGTGGCAAGCGTCATGAACGCGTTCGCGCTGTCGCTGTTCAACGCGACGACGCCGATAAATTTTTCACCGCTTTCGAGTTGGTTCGCCAGCGAAATGCCGCTCGGATTGCGCGCGACATCTGGCACCTGCGACAAGCGCAGCCCCAGTGCGCGTCCGCGATTGGTGAACAGCGCGAGATTAGCCGTCGCATTCGCAATGAGCATGGCGATGGTGGGGTCGTCGCTTTTCTCGTGGACGCCATTGACCGCGTCACTGCGCGTGCGGCGATACTGCGCGGTCGGCGCTTTGCGGACGACGCCGTCGCGCGAAAGTGTCACCAGCGCGACGCCTTCTTCGGCGTGGTGGATTTCTTTGAATTCGGTCTCATTGGTCTGCGCGATAAAGGTGCGGCGTGCGTCGCCAAAGCGTTCTTTGAGCTCGGAGCATTCTTCTTGGATGACGCCCAAAATTTTCTTGGGCGAGCGCAAGAGTTCTTCCAAATACTTGATGCGTTTTTTAACTTCGGCGAGTTCGTCCTCAATCTTTTTGCGTTCCAACGCGGCGAGGCGGCGCAGCTGCATGTCGAGAATCGCGGTCGCCTGCAATTCCGAAAGTTTGAACCGCTTCATCAATCGTTCGCGCGCAGTCTCGGCGTCGGGCGATTGGCGAATGGTGCGAATGACTTCGTCCAAATTGTCGAGCGCGATTTTCAAACCTTCGAGAATGTGCGCGCGCAGTTTGGCGCGTTCGAGTTCGAATTGGGTGCGGCGCGTGATGACGGTTTGACGATGCTGGACGAACAGCTGCAATGATTTTTTCAGCGAAAGCACGCGCGGTTCGCCGTCCACCAACGCTAACATATTGACGCTGAACGCGGTTTGGAGCGGCGTATATTTCAACAGCGCGTTGATGACGGGCGTAGGTTCGATGCCGCGTTTCAATTCGATGATGATGCTCATGCCCTGCCGGTCGGATTCGTCGCGCAGGTCGCCGATTTCTTCGATCTTTTTCTCGCGGACGAGGTCGGCAATGCGTTCAATAAGCGAAGACTTGTTGACCTGATACGGAATTTCGCTGACGACGATGCGCTGTCGTCCGCCGCTGATGACTTCGGTGTGAATCTTGCCGCGCACGACGATGCGTCCTTTGCCGGTCGCATACGCTTCTTTGATGCCGTCCGCGCCGAGAATGATGCCGCCGGTCGGAAAATCGGGACCCTTGACGAATTGCATCAAATCGTCGGGCTCGATGTCGTCAATTTTGTTCCAATGGTCAATGAGATAATGGATGGCGTCGCAAATTTCGCCGAGATTGTGCGGCGGGACAAGTGTCGCCATGCCGACGGCGATGCCGTTCGCGCCATTGATGAGCAAGTTCGGCACTTTGCCGGGCAGGACGGTGGGTTCTTTGAGCGTGTCGTCAAAGTTGGGGCGAAAGTCCACCGTGTCCATGTCAATGTCGGCGAGCAGTTCTTCGGCGATTTCGGTGAGCCGCGCTTCGGTGTAGCGCATCGCGGCTGGCGGGTCGCCGTCAATGCTGCCAAAATTTCCCTGCCCGTCCACGAGCGGATAGCGCATGGTGAAATCTTGGGCGAGACGGACGAGCGCGTCATACACCGATTGGTCGCCGTGCGGGTGAAAGCGTCCCAACACATCGCCGACGATGCGCGCGCATTTGCGCGTCGCCGCGTTGTGGCGCAATCCCATTTCATTCATTTGGTACAGGATGCGGCGCTGTACCGGTTTCAAGCCATCGCGTACGTCGGGCAGCGCGCGCGCCGTGATGACGCTCATCGCGTAATCGAGGTATGCGGTCTGCATTTCTTCGCGAATGTCTGTGGGTCGAATCGTGCCGATTTCCATAATAAAGGATGAAGGATGAAGGATGAAAGCGGCTCTGTAAATATCATCCATCAAACGTCAAATGTGATACGTGAAATGGATTGCGCGTCCAACGATGCAAAGCATTTCACCCTTCTCGAGTCGTAAAATTTTGTTTCGTGTGATGCGCGCAGCATTATACACAAAAAGAACAAATTTGCTAGAGACGATGCGCACTGGACAATGCGGAATGCGGAATGCGCAATGCGCGACGCGGACTGCGCCGCGCTCATGCCTCGTTGTTCGGCGCTGTTGGTGGACCGGCGAGCGCGTCGCGATTGGTGACGGCGGGACCGAGCCACAACGCGGCGAGTTTCAAATGGTCGTAATTTTGTTCGGTCGTGTGTTCTCCCAAACCATCCGCTAATGCGGAGAGCAGGGGAATGTCTTCAAAGACAAAAAATCCTTCCATCCCTTTGCGCCAATCGAACGCGGCGTCAAATTCCAAGCCCGCCGTTTCGCCCGCCTGTTTCAGTAATTGGATTGGCGCTTGCGCGGCGTGTGCCCACAACGCAATGACCAGCGCGGTAAGGTGCGGCTGATTTTGCATCGCGCGCGCGAGCGCTTTGCGCTGTTCGACGAAATGTCCTTTGAAAAAACTGCGCGCGCCTTGCACGGGAATGGACGCGAACGCCGCGCGCGCCAGTTTTTGCAATTCCGGTTCGACCGATGGAATTTCGCGCACTGCCATCGACGCGACAAGCAAACGATAATCGTCGCGCATGTATTGATTCACTTCATCCCAATTGCGTAAAACAAATTTGTTCATGTACACCCTTTTCCTCAAACTATAGCATGTGTAGACGCGCCCTACAAACTGTGCGGAGTTTGAGAATTTCCCGCGCTGGCGGCGCGCGCAAAAAACTCGATCGCGCGTAACGCGCAAGTCAATGGGGATTATTTCTCTGCCAGCCGCGTAGGTATTATGCTATAATCGCGCAAATTTTTGCTAAAGGGAATGACGCGATGGACTGGTCAAGCCAAATGACTTGGAAGCGTATTTTGATTGCGGTGACTTTATGTATGTGTTGGAGCGTGATCGGGCTCGCCGCGCCGACACGCGCACCGATTGGCGGCGAGGATGTCGCGTTCGCGCAAGCGCCGGAGGCGGAGGATGCTGCTCCTGTAATTACGGTGGATTTAACGCAAACGTTCGGCAAGATCAATCCACGCGCGTTCGGTCTTATTTTGGGCAACAAAGGACACAACATTGCCGAGCCGACGTATTTCTTCCGCACTGCGCAGGGCAACCAAGATTTACGCGATTTTGGGGTACGCACTCTGTATTATTGGGTAGATCGCGACGATTGGCGGAACCCGTACGATTCCTATACTGCCGAACCGGCGCCTCCCGCGTCCGTCATGTACACTGACGAATTTTTGAACCTGAACAACGCGCTTGGCGCGGAACCGATGATTTCGGTCAATATCACGAATCTATGTTGGCGGCGTGATGATACGCTGCCGTATTCCTCTTCCAATGTGCAGTGCAAGATGGCAACCGCCTCGGATGCCAAGGCATGGCTGGCATACATCAAATCCACTGGGATTCGGGATGTCCAGTATGTCATGTTGGGCGTCGAACCGTATGCCGGGTGTTCCTATTGGGATAACCCGGCGGGGGTGAATTGCGTGACGCACCAAGGCGAACACAAAATCCAACTCACACAAGACGAATACGCCAAACGCGTTGCGGCATGGGCAAAAGCATTGCATCAAGTGGACCGCAAAATCAAAATTGGTGTCCAACTTCAGCCCAACACATTTATCTGCAAGACCGACTGCAATAATGTTTCGTGGGACCAGACTTTGCTCAAACGCGTGGGCGACCAGATTGATTTTGTCGTGACGCATCAATATTTTCAGATTGATGCTGTCGTATCGGACGAAGCAGCCGCGCAAAAATATTCGTACTATCAGGAACAGACCGATATTCGTGTGGACAAGGGCGGCGTCACTGCCATGCCCAAGCAAATTCGCCAAGAACTGCTCAAGTGGCTGCCGACCAAGAAAAACATACCCATTGTGACCGGCGAGTTTAACGCGTCGCGTACCAACGGCAAAGACAATATCGCTTCGGTCAACACGCGCATGTCGTTGTATGCGGGCTTTGGGGTGGCGGAAGGATATTTGGATTCTCTCGCGCCGGTCAAATACGAACGCGTGGTATATCCCGGCGTCTCGCGCGTTATCTTTCTCGACCTGCACACACTGCCGGTGATGTTCGCGCATTTTCTTCCGCTCAACAATCCGACGACGTTGGTCAAAACGCCGGCATGGCACATGCTCGCCGCGCTGCAAGAGATGCAGGGCAAAACGTGGGTCAAGACCAAAGTGAAAAATAATCCTCAAACGCCGGTGGGACGCCCGGCGCTGCGCGTGTATGCGGTGAAACAGAACAAAGATGTCTGGCTCGCGGTGTTTAATCACAGCACGAATACGCCGTTGACGACGAACATCAATTTCATCGGCACAACGCCCGTGAGTGCAACCACGACGGTGATTGGCGATACGGCGCCTTCGTTCCTCACCCAAAACACGCCCGACAATCCCACCGCCATCGCGCTGACGACCGTGCCGCTGCCCGAAGCCGCCATTAGCAGCAATTCTCTTACAGATATTGTCTTCCCCGCGCACTCGCTGACGGTCATCCAACTGCAAGGCAAATGAATTCGGGCAACATGGACAGAATGTGGAAACGACTGCCATCAGCACAGTGGATTTTCCCTGTGCTGATTCTTTTTCTCGCCTTGGCGCTCCGCTTTTTTCATCTCGGCGACAAGGGCTTGTGGGGCGATGAAATCGCGCAAGCGCGTTGGGCGCTGTTTCCGTTGGCGAAGATGTGGGAACGCTTCCGCGACCCGCCCGATTTCATTTTGCATTTTCTCTTTGGACACATTGCGTTGCAGTGGGGCACGAGCGCGTTATGGGCGCGCCTGCCTTCGTTCGTAACCAGTGTGGTGGTCGTGCCCGCGACGTACGCGGCCGCGCGGCGTTTTGCGCCTCTGTCCATCGCGCTTACGGCAATGCTGCTGGTCGCGGTATCGCCGTTTCAGATTTGGTACGCGCAAGACGCGCGTATGTATGCTTCGTTGGTTTGTTTTGCGACACTCTCGCTTTATTTTTTTCTGCGCGTGTTGGACAAGCCGCAATGGCGCGCGGTTGCCGGTCTGACGATTGCGAACGCGTTGGCGATTTATACGCATTTGTTTGGCGTCATGCCGCTGGTGATAGAAGGCGCGGCGCTGCTTGGCATCGCGCTGACGATGTTGCCGCGCGCGCGGGTTCGCGTGTCGCGTCAAATCATTTGCGTCGCGGCAAGTTTTGCGCTGACCGCGCTGCTGACGCTGCCGTTGCTGCCGGGCACGCTGCCGTACGTCGCGCATCCAACGCTCAAAGGCGTCGAAGCCGCGTTTGGCGAAAATCCGTTTCAACTCTCGCCGCAATTTCTGCAATTGTTGTTGAGCGATATGGGACTCGCGCCCGACATGGGATGGCGCACGGCGTTGTCGTTCGCTTTGGCGTTGATCGGATTTGTGGCGCTCGCGCGGACGCGTCCGCGTGCGGCGTGGATTTTGGGCGTGTGGCTTGTTTTGCCGCTGGCGCTTTTGCACGTGACGCATCCGGGACATGTGGTCGCGAATCGCTATTTGATTTTTCTCCAGCCGGTCTATCTCATCATTATCGCGTTTGGCATTGTCGCGTTCGCGCGTGGGGTGAACGCGCTGTTGCTGCGCGCGGCAGCGTGGCGCGCGTGGAAAGTTGGCGCGCGCTCTTTTGTGGGCGCGGGTGCCGTGGTATTTTCGATTCTGCTTTTGAGTCTTGCGCCGCTGCAAGCCTTGTACGCGCGCGCTAAATTGAACGACTGGCAGATGCTCGCGCATTTTTTGGAAACGCACGCGACGCCCGGCGATGTGCTGTTCAGCGAACAAGATTTTTGGGGCATGCAGAAATTGTCATATTACATGAACCCGAACCGGTTCAGCAGCCCGCCCGCGACGCTGGAAGAATTGCGGCGCGCGTACACGCAAGACCGCACGATGTGGTACGTCTCGTTTGGCGGCTATTTAAATCCGCAGCAAGAAGCGTGGGTGCAGGCGCATTTGACGCGCGTGGAGGATGCGGCGTGGATGCGCCCCGATTTGGTGTATGTACCGCGCGATGAATTTCATTTCACCCAGTCCGAACCGTTGGTGACTCTGTACACGCGCGCCGGCAAAATTCCCTCGGCGATTGTGTATGCGAACGAATTGGGTGACCGCGCCCGCGCGACGCCGTACTTGCCCCTTACGGCGGGCGAAATGTTGGAAGCCGAACTCGCGTTAGAGGGGGGGGGGACGCACATTGTGGTTGTGGACTCGGAAGGCGCACAAACCGCTTCCTTTGTGATTCAAGCAAATGGTGAAACGTTGCGCGACGAACGCGTTGTCTCCACGCGAAAGCAGGAGAATGTTTTTGAATATGTCCTCCCGTCGAACCCGAACACGACAATCTTGGTGCAAATCCAAAATACGGGAAGCAAACCCTTGTGGGTCAAACGCATCGCCATTGTCGCGCAAGAATAAAACGCAGGGCTGTTCTTGCGCGGCTTGCAAACAAAACACCGCGTCTCATGCGAGACGCGGTGTTACTTTTCGACTTGTTGCCCTGTTTACGATGCGCTGCTCACTGCCTACCGATCTAGTATTCCGGCATCGGTGGTGTGGCGGGGGCTTTTTCTTTTTCCGGCGCGTCGGTAATCAACGCTTCGGTGGTCAGAATCATTGCTGCGATGGACGCCGCGTTTTGCAGCGCGCTGCGCGTGACTTTGGCTGGGTCAATGATGCCCGCCGCGAGCAAATCTTCATACTGCTCGGTCATGACGTTAAAGCCGAGATTCATGTTGTTTTTCTCTTTTTGCAAGCGGCGGACTTCGCCGACGACTACAGCGCCGTCCTGTCCTGCGTTTTCGGCGAGTTGACGCATGGGCTCTTCGAGCGCGCGGCGCAAAATGGCAACGCCGGTGCGAACATCGCCGTTCTCGGCGCCATCACCCTTGACCAGCGGATCAAGCGCGGGCGCAATGTTGACGAGCGCAACCCCGCCGCCGGGCACGATGCCTTCTTCCACTGCCGCGCGCGTGGCGCTGAGCGCGTCTTCCACACGATGTTTCTTTTCTTTGAGTTCGGTTTCCGTCGCCGCGCCCACGCGAATCACTGCCACGCCGCCGGACAATTTGGCGAGACGTTCCTGCAATTTTTCGCGGTCGTAATCGCTGGTCGTCTTTTCGATTTGCGCTTTGATTTCGTTGATGCGACCTTTGATGTCCTTGTCCTTGCCCGAACCTTCAATGATGGTCGTATCATCTTTGTTGGCAACGACGCGGCGCGCTTGCCCGAGGTCGCTCACGTTAGTCGTTTCGAGCTTGCGCCCCATTTCTTCGGTGATGACTTGACCCCCCGTAAGGATGGCAATGTCGCGCAGCATTTCTTTGCGGCGGTCGCCAAAGCCGGGGGCTTTGACCGCAAGCACGTTCAACAGACCGCGCAATTTGTTCAACACCAAAGTGGCAAGGGCTTCCCCTTCGACATCTTCGGCGATGATGACGAGGTCGCGTTTGCCCATCTGCACCAATTTTTCCAAAATGGGCACAATATCAGTATGCGCGGAAATTTTCTTGTCGGTGATGAGGATGTACGGCTCGTTGATTTCGGCTTCCATCTTTTCGGAATTGGTGACGAAATAGGGCGAGATGTAGCCGCGATCGAATTGCATCCCCTCAACGTATTCGACTTCGAAATCCAAACCGGTCTTGGATTCTTCGACGGTGATGACGCCATCTTTGCCGACTTTGTCCATCACATCGGCGAGGAGCTTGCCAATTTCGGGGTCGCCACCGGAAATTGTGGCAACATGCGTCACGTCCTCTTTACCGTTGACAGGCTTGGCGAGTTTCTTGATTTCTTCCACGACGAGGTCGGTGCCTTTTTCGAGACCGCGTTTGAGCAGCATCGGGTTGGCGCCGGCAGCGACGACTTTCAAACCTTCGTTCACAATCGCTTGCGCGAGGACGACCGACGTAGTGGTGCCGTCCCCGGCAACGTCGTTGGTTTTGGTGGACGCTTCTTTCAATAGCTGCGCGCCCATGTTTTCGTAGGGATTTTCGAGTTCAATATCTTTGGCGACGGTGACGCCGTCGTGGGTGACGGTGGGTGCGCCAAATTTTTTGTCCAGAGCGACGTTGCGCCCTTTGGGACCAAGGGTGGTTTTGACAGCGTTGGCGAGCGTATCTACCCCAACTTTGAGGTGCTTGCGCGCGTCGCTCGAGAATGAAAGTTGCTTTGCAGACATGATTTCCTCCGAATGTTCGCGTATCGCAAATCGCTTGGCGCATATCGTTCGCGCCTGATTGTTTACGATATGCTATAGGCGATATGCTACAGGCGAATTAGTTTTGCACTACTGCGAGAATGTCCTTTTCCGAGAGAATCAGCAATTTCTTGTCGCCGATTTTGACTTCGGTGCCGCTGTATTTGGCAAAGATGACTTTGTCGTCCACGGCGACTTCGAGCGGAAGGCGCTTTTTGCCATCCTCGTCCCAGCGACCCGGACCGATAGCGAGGACTTTGCCTTCTTGGGGTTTTTCCTTTGCCGTCTCGGGCAACAAGAGACCACTGGCGGTGGTTTCATCGCGGTCGATAGGTTCGACAATCACGCGGTCGGCAAGAGGGCGCAACGTTTGGTCTGCCATAATGCTTCTCCTTGAAAATTAGGGTTTTTTGTGCTTACGTTGACACAGAAATAGGTTAGCACTCGGCTGAGAAGAGTGCTAACCGATGAAAAATATATCACAGAAATAGCACTTGTCAAGAGCTTTTGAGGGCGAAATCGTAAAAATTTTGCTAAAGGCAAAATCAATCCATCCTCTCCATCCGCACCTGCTGTTCCTGATTCGAAAATAGCCCCTCACCCCCGACGCATCATCACACTCAACGTACGTCAAGCAGAGAGTGTGATGATGCGTCGCCAGCCCCTCTCCCAAGGGGCGAGGGGAGATTTTCATCCTTGGTGGTGAACCGAGTTCATGTTGACTTGGCTCTGTCATGCCAAACGCGGCAGCGAACGCAACGCGCACTCTGACATGATGTCATTGTCGAGTTGTCTGCTCAAGACCTTCGCGGTTTCGGTGACGCGGTTCATCGCGCACGATTCGTCCGCGCGCAAATCGCCAAGGTCTCAACTCTACAAAAGGTTACGCGCGTTGGCGCCCGGCGGCGCGCGAATGCGCGCGTTCTCAGGCGCGCACTTTTTTTTGGGAGCAGTGTGAAATGTATGCGGCTTTTCGTAAACAATCTGTAATGCATCCAGTATCCGAGTCCTATTGAGACAATGCCCACGTGGGTCGTATAATTGCATGTATTTACAAAACGTTACTCGGCGCATCGTTGGCGAGCTTTGCGCGCGTGTTGTACATGGGGGACAGCAAGACGATTCGCTATTCCGCGTCCACTTGTTCCTCGTGTGTACAAGTGGTTTTTTGTTGATTCCTTTTGCCCATCGAATTTCCACGAGTGAGAGACAATGCCTCAAGATAACTCAACTTCGAGTTCGACTTTGACGGAAGAGACGCTCCGCCGTCAGAATCAATATCTCGCCGCGCTCCAAGAAACGGCTCTTGGTCTGGTCAGTCGTTTGGAACTGAACGAACTGCTGCAAGATATCGTTTCCCGCGCGGGCGCGTTGGTGGGGACCAACAATGGATACGTCTTTTTGTTGAATCCCGAAACAGATGAGATGACGATGCGCGTTGGCGTAGGGGTATACGAAAATTTTGTTGGCACACGCGCCACGCGCGGCGTTGCGTTGGCGGGGCGCGTGTGGGCAAGCGGCGCGCCGGTGGTCGTGGACGACTATCAGACGTGGAGCGGACGTTTGCCGGACCCGTCGCGCGATGTGCTGCGCGCGGTGATTGGCGTGCCGCTCAAGTCACGCGAACGCGTTTCCGGGATTTTGGGTCTGGCACATCTCGACGCCGACAAACGTTTTGGCACGGAGGAATTGGATTTGTTGACGCGCTTTGCGGCGTTGGCGGCGGTCGCGTTGGACAATGCGCAGCTGTATGAATCGGCACAACGCGAATTGGTGCAGCGGCGCGCAGCGGAAAAGCAGTTGGAAGCCGAAATTGCCGAGCGCAAGCGCGCACAATCTTTTTTGGATTCTATCGTGGACAGTCTGCCGACGATGTTGTTTGTCAAAGAGGCAAACGAACTGCGCTTTGTGCGCTGGAACAAAGCGGGCGAAGAAATCACAGGACACTCGCGCGACGAATTTATCGGCAAGAATGATTATGACTTTTTCCCGAAAGAAGAAGCCGACTTTTTTGTTTCCAAAGACCGCCAAACGCTTGCGTCCGGGCAGACATTGGATATTCCCGAAGAGCCGATTCAGGTCAAAGATGGCACACTGCGTTGGCTGCACACGCGCAAAGTGCCAATTTGGGACGCGGCAGGCAAGCCCGCCTACTTGCTGGGCATTTCCGAAGACATTACGGAACGCAAGCGCGCCGAAGATGCGCTGCGCGACAGCGAAGAACGTTTTCGCCGCCTTGCCGAAAATACGCCGAGCGTCATTTATGTTTGCAACAACGACGCGCGCTACACGATGACGTACTTGAACGACCGCGTGTTCGAATTGACTGGTTATCCCAAACAAGACTTTTTGGAAGACCGCATCCGCTTTGCGGCTTTGTATCATCCGGACGACGTGGCGGGCATTGTCCAAGAGGTTGATGCGGCGGTAGCGGCGCGGCGACCGTATGATTTGACATATCGCCTCAAGCACAAAGACGGCGAGTGGCGTTGGGTGCACGAACGCGGGGTTGGCATTTACGATGAAAAGGGCGCGCTTCAATATTTGCAGGGCACGCTGGACGACATTACCGAACAACGGCGCGCGGATGAGGCGCTGCGCGAAGCGGAATTGATTGTGCGCAACAGTCCCATCGTGCTCTTTCGCTGGAGCGTGCGCGCGGAAGAGGGTTGGCCCGTCACGTATGTGTCAAGGAATGTTTCGCAATTCGGTTACAGCGCCGAAGAATTCCTGTCCGGCGCCGTCAAGTACACCGACTTGATGCACCCCAGTGATGTGGCGCGCGTCGAACAAGAATTGAACGATGCCTTTGCGCGCGGCATCAACGAATTTGAACAGCACTATCGCATCATCACGCGCGCGGGCGAGGTGCGTTACATCGAAGATCGCACACAGGTCGAACGCGACGCGAACGGCACGGTTACGCATACGCAAGGTATCATCATTGACGTGACCGAGCGTTATCTCGCCGAGCAAGAGCTCCGTTCCAGCCAAGCGCTGTACCAATCGCTCGTCGAAACCATCCCGCAATCCTTGACGCGCAAAGATCGCCAAGGACGCGTTACGTTTGGCAACTCGCGTTATTTTGAAGACTTGATGGCGAAACCCGAAGACATTTACGGCAAGACCGATTTCGATTTTCATCCGCGTGAGCTCGCCGAACGATATTGGCAGGATGATTTGCGCGTGCTGAACAATGGGGAGGTCATTGACCGGATTGAGCCGCACGTGCGCGGCGACGGCAAAGAAATTATCGTCCGCACCTTGAAAACGCCTATTCGCAATGCGGCAGGTGAGATTGAAGGCGTGCAGGTGATGTTCTGGGACATTACCGAAGAGCAGCAGCGCCAAGAACAAATTCGCCAGCAGAATGCCTACTTGAACGCGCTGCAAGAAATGTCGGTCGGCTTGATGCAGCGTTTGGACGTGAACGCCTTGCTGCAAGATATTGTGGCGCGTGCCGGTGAATTGGTCGGGACCGAACACGGCTATGTCTTTATCAAGGAACCGGGCGCGGAAGAAATGGAATTGCGCGTCGGCGTCGGCGCGTACGAAGGGTTTGTCGGACGGCGCACCAAATCGGGCGTCGGTCTGGCAGGCGAAGTGTGGCAAAATAATGCGCCGGTTGTCGTGGACGATTATCGCGTGTGGAGCGGGCGTTTGGCGGATGCGAGCCGCGATATTTTGCGCGCGGTAGTCGGCGTGCCCCTGCGCTCCGGCTCCGAAGTCATTGGCGTCATCGGGCTCGCGCATTTGGACGAAACGCGCAAATTTGGCGCGGCGGAATTGGCGGTTTTGGAACGCTTTGCCCAGTTGGCGGCGATTGCGTTGGACAACGCGCGGTTGTATGAAGCGGCGCAAGAGGAATTGGCGGAACGCACGCGCGCCGAACTCGCGCTCGCGCGGCAGTTGCGCGAAACGGAATTGTTGAATCGGGTGGCGAGCCACGCCGCTAGTTTGGACGTGGACAAGGCGCTGTTGGAAATTTGTCGCGACTTGGCAGAGCATTTCGGCGTGCAGCAATCAGCGGTGGCGCTGTTTAACCCAGACCGTGAATCGCTTACGGTGGTTGCCGACTATTGGCCGGGCGAGCCGTCGGGCATTGGTCTCGTGATTCCGGTCGCCGGAAATCCTTCGACCGAAATTGTGCTGCAGACGCGACGCCCCGCTGCCTTCTCCGATGCTCAGAATGATCCGCGCCTCGCAGCGGTTCAGGATTTAATGCGCGCGCGCAAAACGGCTTCGATTTTGATCGCGCCGTTGTTTGTGCGCGATGACATTATCGGCACATTGGGCATTAATTCTTCGACCCCGCGCGAGTTTAGCGATGCCGAAATTGCGCTCGTTGAACGCGTTTGTCTTGCGATTGCTCCCGCGTTGGAAAATGCGCGTCTCTATCGCGCCGTGCAGCAGGAATTGGCAGAGCGCACACGCGCCGAAGGGCAAGCGCGCCAACGCAATCTGGAACTCGAATCCCTCAATCGCGTTGCTGCCGCGATGATGTCCAATGTGCCGCTGGAAGCGTCGCTGCGCGAGATGGCGCGCGAATTGACGCGCACGTTCCGCGCGCGCAACTGCGGCATCGCGCTTTTGAATCCAGACCACTCGACGCTCACCGTCGTGGCAGATGCCCTCGACGAGAGCCACGAACAATATTCCGTCGGCATCGTGATTCCGGTCGCAGGCAACGCGTCGTCCGAGTATGTGATTGAAAACAAGAAATCGCTGGTCATCAACGACCCGCAAAACGACCCCCTCACCGCGACGATTCATGAACGAATGCGCGACCGCCGCACCACCTGTCTCGCCATCATCCCTTTGATGGCTGGCGATCAAGTCATCGGGACCATCGGTTTGGACACAACCGAAGCAGGACGCGTCTTTACGGACGATGAAATCCGCGTGGCGGAAACGATGGCGTCGCAAATGGCAAGTGCGATTGAAAAACAACGTTTGTTGGAAGCCGCCCAACGCGAAGTGGTGCAGCGCACGCGCGCTGAGCAAATCCAAAACGCGCTGTTCCGCATTGCCGACGCGGTGAATACGTCAGCCACATCCGCCGACTTTTACGCGACGCTGCACGCGTTGGTCGGCGAATTGGTCTATGCCCCGAATATGTACGTCGCGTTGTATGATGCGGCGGATGACATGCTGGATTTTGTCTATTTCAAAGACGAGCGTGATGAGTTGGCAGACCCGGTGCGCCGCCGTTCGCCCGCCGGGAAGCGCATTACGACGTGGGTCATCAAACAGGGACAACCACTGCTGGCGGATGAGGCGACGCTGAACGCGATGAATGCGCGCGGGGAAATCGAACTGCGCGGGAATCCATCGGTCGAATGGCTCGGCATTCCGCTCAAACGCGGCGGCGAAACGTTCGGCATGTTTGCCGTGCAAAGCTATACGCCGGAGCATGTGTATTCGCCGGAAGATTTGGAATTGCTGCTGGCGCTCGCGCCCGAAATTTCCAACGCCATCACGCGCCGCGAGGAACAAGAAGCGCTCGTCCGACGCAATCGCGAGTTGGCAGTGTTGAATCGTGTAACGCAGACGGTTTCGCTCGGAACGGATTTGCCCGAAACGCTCAACTCGGTCGCGCGCGAAATGGTGGACGTATTTCAGGCGCGCAACTGCGGGATTGCTTTGTATTCACCCGACCGCGCGGAATTGATTGTCGTCGCCAGCGCAACGCGCTCGCCTGACGAACCCAGCACCGTCGGCGTGCGCATCCCCATCGCCAACAATCCTTCGACACAGCGCGTGCTGGAAACGCGCCAATCGCTAGTGATTGAGGATGCCCAAACCGACCCCTTGACCGAACCGATTCACGACTTGATGAAAGAATTGCATACGCATTCGCTTTTGATTGTGCCGCTTTTGTCAGGCGGTGAGGTGATCGGCACGGTCGGGCTGGATTTGGCGGAACCGAACCGCGTCTTTTCGTCGCAAGATGTGCGGCTCGCGGAAACCATCGCGAATCAAATGGCGAACGCCATCGAAAAGCAGCGTTTGTTCGACCAAACGCGCGCGCGTGCCCGCCGCGAACAGCTCACCCGCGAAATCAACGCGCGTCTGACGCGTTCGCTGGACAGGGAAACGATTTTGCAGACCATGGCGCGCGAACTCAGTCATGCACTGGGCGCTTCACATGCTGTGGTGCGAATAGGCGCGCCGGCGCCCAAGCCGAACGGAGAAAACCAAGACAAGATTCAAGCCGCACCCGAGTCCGACCAAACATAAGCGGTCATACATTTTTGCTCGCGGCAGCGCGCCTCGCGCGCACGAGCGCGCTGCTTCCATTCATAACCCCGGAGGGTAAGATGTCCGAACAGGATTCGATGTTTCAATTTGGCAGTTTCGATTTGAGCAAGCCGAACGCCGCGCGCATGTACGATTATTATTTGGGCGGCAGTCACAACTTTGAGGCGGATCGTCAAGCCGCCGAACAAATCACCCGGGTGATTCCCTGGGTCCCGAAAGCCGCGCGTTTGCAGCGCGCGTGTTTGCAGGATATTGCGGTCGAGCTTAGTGGCGCACGCGGCTATGATGTGATTGTGGACTTTGCGTCGGGACTGCCGACGCAGGATCATATTCATACGGTGGTCAAACCCGGCACACTCGTTATCTATTCGGACATTGACCCCATCGTCATTGAATTTGCGCGCGACATTCTAAAAGGTGTGCCGAACGCCTACATTTTTCAGGGTGATGCGCGGGAACCCCAAAAGCTGTTGGAGAATCCGCAAGTGCAAGATTTGCTCCGGGGGCGTCGCAACATCGCCTTTATCCTGTGGGGCTTGGCAACGTTTCTCAATGACGACGAATTGAGTCGCATCATGCGCGAGCTGTACGAATGGGCGGGACCGCAGAGTACGCTCGCGTTTAACGCGCAGGGCGCGGATATTGACAAAGACGACCCGGCGGTGGCGCAAAATGTCGCACTCTATGAAAAGATGGGTGTCAAATTGACGATGCGTACGCTGTCGCAATACCAAGAACTCGTCAAACCCTGGCGCCCGGATTCCGGCGGCTTTGTGCCGCTTTTGCAATGGCACGGTTTGGACACTTCAATCATGACGCCTGAAGAACTCAAAATCTGGAGCGCTGCGGGCGGTGGACACGGTACTTATTTGGTCAAAGACGAAACGCCATAGCGGTTGGCAAAGGTTGGTCTTAAGATGACAGGTACTCGAACGCACGTCGAGCAAAATACGCTGCCCGAAGAACGCGCACAAGCGGTGGAACGGCTGCGCGCGTTTCTGCCGCAATGGCGCGATTTGGTTATCGGAGAGCTGCGGGCGCACGTCATGGAAGTGACCGGACCGTTTTCTTCGATGCGGCAGATTCCTACGTTCGCGGACCAAATGGTCGAGCAGATGTTGGGCGTGTTGGCGGGCAAGATAGATACGCGCCAAATGCAAACGCAGCTGCGTTACTGGGTCCAGCGCGGGCTCGGACCGGAAGGCGCGTTCGCGGTCGTGGATGTGTTGTATCAAGCGGGTGTCGAAGCGGATGCAGATGGTGTGCTCAAGACCGCGCTTGCCGATTATCGCCGCCAATTCAGCGTGGGCTATGAAATTGCGCGCCGCAACGAAATCCTCGTCGAACACGAACAGATGCAGCGCAGTTTGTACAGCGCGCTTCAAAATCAAATTGCGAGTGAGCGCGAAGCGCGCGCGGCGTTAGAGCGTCGTCAGACACAGTCGCAAATCGCCGCCAATCTCGCGCGCGTCACGTCGGCAACGCGCGATTTGAACGAGCTGTTGGATACCGCTGCCCGCGAACTCGCATCCAGTTTTCAACTCGATTTTGTGGGCGTTTATTTGTTGGACAATTTTCGCCAGCGGGCAGTCCTGCGCGCCGGCGCGGGCGCGTTGCGCGGCACGCTTGTGGACAATGGCTATCAATTGCCCCTGGATGGGAACTCTGCCCTTGCCTACGCGTTGGCAAATCGAAACTTGATGCTGTTGCACGATGGCAGCGATCGAGGCGAATCTTTTGCGGAACCGCTCGCGCCAGAGACGCCACTCACGCTCGTTGCGCCGTTGACCGCGCGCGGGGAAACACTGGGCGCGTTGACGGCGCACAGTCAAACGCGCGATACATTCACCGCGCAGGACTTGCCCACACTTTCTCTGATTGCGGACAATCTGGCATACGCCATTGAAAATGTCCAACTCTTGGCACGCGCGCAATCGAGTCTCCAAGAGCTGGAACGCGCCCAGCGTGGGTATGTAAGCGAAACGTGGGCGCGGCAGACGTTGAATGCGTCGTTGGTGTATTCACAAACGCAAGATACGTTTCTCGATTCGACGGATGTGATTGCGGCGGCGTTCGCTCCGTCGCACGACAGTACGCCGTCTGACGCGCTGAGCGTGCCGATTACGCTGCGCGGTCAAGTTATCGGCACGGTGGACTTGATTGACGTGACCCATCCGCGACATTGGGACGACGAAGAAAAAGTTTTGGCGTCTAGTGTCGTCGAACAAATGGCGCTCGCCGTCGAAAACGCGCGTTTGTTTGAGGCGACACAGCAGCGCGCGCGCGAAACGGAAATCATTAATGAAATGGCGCGCGAGTTGTCCGGGCAGTTCGAACGTGAGAAATTGTTCCAAACGGTTTATGCTTATTTGCCGCGCTTGATGCCGACCGATGCATTTATTGTTTGGTTCTATGACCGCGCCGCAGGGACGGTGACGCGTCCGGCGCTGTTTGATCGCGGCGAATCGTTTCCCGACGAAGCCGAGCCACGCGTTCCCACCGGTCATGTTGCGCGCGTCATCGCCACGGGCGAACCGGTCATTGTCAATCACTCGCGCCTCGAATGGGAGGCGCAAAAAGAAAAAACAGACATCCTCATCGGCGGCGGAATGCCCTCCGCGTCACTGCTTTATGTGCCCCTGCGCGTCGGCGCGGAGCTCCAAGGCGTCATGTCCGTACAAACGTACGCGTTCGATGCGTACGGCGAAGCGCAAGCGGCATTATTGACAAGTGTTGCCAATCATGTCGTCAGCGCGCTCGACAATGCGCGTCTCTTTGCCGAAACGCAAGAGCGCGTCAACGAATTGTATTTCTTGAATCGGTCGCTTCAGACGTTGACCACCGAAGTTACGCTCGATACGCTGCTGCCGCGAATGGTGGACCAATTCCTCGTCCAGTTGGATATGGATGCGAGTTCCATCTTGATGCGCGACGCCGAGAATAACGCGCTGGTGACGCTGTATGACTATGACCCCAATCCGGACAAACTTGCCAAACCGGGTGAGCGCTGGAGTTTGAACGACTATCCCGCTCTGGAAGCGTTCTTTCAGCAAAGCGGTATTCAGCAATATCGCGTGGACGATGTGACGCTGGACGCAAGAATGCGCGCCGATTTAGAAACTTCTGGGTGCAAAACATTAGTTTGGCTGCCGCTGCTGCGCCAGAATCAAGTCGTGGGTGTCATAGAGCTGCGAGACCAACGGCGCGCGCGCACGTTGAGCGTAGATGAGTTGCGCCTCGCCGAAAACTTGGCGGCACAATCTTCGGTCGCGTTGGAAAAAGCGCAGCTCTTTGAAGAGACGCAAAACGCGTTGGCAGAAACGCGAACGTTGTATGAAATCAGCGCGCGTTTGAACGCGGCGACGACTATTCAAGAAGCACTGGAAGCGGCAGCCGGTCCAGCCATCGTCAACGGCGCGAATTCGGCAATGCTGCTGCGGCTGCATACGAACGCGGAAGGCGAACCTTTCGAGTTAGAGCCGATTGCGGCGTGGCCCCGCAATACCGATGTGCCGATGCCGTTGGGCGTACGCATGGCGCTCAGCGAGGTGACGGGCGCGGAACACTGGCTCAGCAATCCGCACGAGCCGCTTTTGTTGAACAATCTTGCGAATGCTGTGGATTTGGATGCCGCCCCACGCGCGCGCTGGACGGCGAGCGGCGTAAATGCCGTCGCGTTCTTGCCGCTCAAGCTCGGTGTTCGCTGGGTCGGCTTGTTGACGTTTCAGTGGACCGAAGCGCATTCGTTTTCGCCCAATGAATTTCGTTTGTATCGCGCCATCATGGCACAAGCCGCGACAGTGTTGGACAATCGCGCGCTGTTTGAACAGACCCAAGTCGCGCTCGAGCAAACGCAGAACGCTTTGGCGCAGGTGCAGCAGGCGCAAGCCCGTCTGAATCTTCAATATCAAACGGCAAACATTTTGGCGCGCGCCGAGTCGTTCGCGCAAGCGGCTCCATCATTGTTGGAAATGACTTGCCGCGCCTTTGATTGGCAAATCGGCGAATTTTGGACGTTCGACGCCGCGCGCAATTATCTCGTCCATTTTAGCGCGTGGACCCCGCAAGATGGCGCGCTGCGCGATTTTGAAAACGAAGCGCGCAGCATCCAGTTTACGCCGGGGCAGGGCTTGGTCGGACGCGCGTGGGAGGCGAAGCAGCCCATCTGGATTTCGGATGTGCGGACCGACCCTGGCTTTCAGCAAAGCAGCGCCGCGCAGCAGGCGGGGCTGGTCACCGCGCTGGCATTCCCCGTGCAATCGGAAGCGCGTCAATTTGGTGTGAGTGTTTTCTTTAGCACCCGCCGTCAAGAGTTGGACGATGCGTTGATGGCGACGATGGGCAGTCTCGGCAGCCAGATTGGTCAATTCCTTGAACGCTTGCGCGCCGAAGAAGCGGTCCGTCAGCAAAATACCTTCTTGACGGCTCTGCATGATATGGCTCTCGGCTTGATGCATCGTCTCGACCTCGAAGAACTTTTGCAGAACATCATCACGCGTGCTGCTGAACTCGTCGGCACGGAGCATGGCTATGTGCATTTGGTTGAAGCCAATGGAACGGAATTGCGGATGCGGATTGGAATTGGCTTGTATCAGGATTTTGTCGGCACGCGCGTGAAACCCGGACAAGGGCTGGCAGGCACGGTATGGCAAACGGCGAAACCGATTGTGGTAGACGATTATCGCCACTGGGCGGGACGTTTGCCGATGGTGGATCGCGATGTATTGCGCGCGGTTGTCGGCGTGCCGCTCAAATCGGGCGAACAAACCGTGGGCGTGCTGGGTTTGGCATCGCTGGACGATGGGCGTGTGTTCAGCCCGGCGCAAGTGGAAGCGGTGGAACGATTCGCGGAATTGGCGGCGGTAGCGCTCGACAACGCGCGCCTCTATGATGTGACACAACAAGCCCTGCTACAAACTCGGCGTTTGGCGGAACGCGAAAAGGCAAGCGCGGAAATTGCAGACCGCCTTTACGCCGCGCCGGATATCAAGACGGTATTGCAAACGGCGGCGAGCGAATTGCGCCGCGCTACGGGCAGCAAACGCGCCGTCGTGCGGCTCTATCTCGGCAACAACGGCGAATCGAACGCGAACGACAGCGAATAAAGCCATAGGTTCAAGAATGGTCAAGGATTTGCTATGAGCCAGACCTCTCAAGTTGTACAGGGTGATGCCGTTCCAAATCGGCGTCATGCCTGGTATGCGGCAATTCTGGTCGCCGCTATCACGTGTATCCCGTTCGCGCTGGCAGCGGTCTATTCGTACTTGCAAAGCGGCGCGATAGCGAACGCGCCTGTCTTTATTTTGGCAATACCGGTGCTGGGCTGGGCAATCGCTTTTGTCTTGATGGCGCGTGGACGATTCGATTTGGGCGTCCAAAGCGCTTTGGTGGTGATGCTGGTCGCCGCGCCGCTGAGCTCGATTGTGATGGCAGGACACGGTTTGATTTTGGGCATCGGATTTGGGATGGGTGTATTGTTCGCGGCGGTGCTGGCGCTGCCGCCTTCGCGCGCGCAGTGGTTTATTGTGTTGGGGATACTGACTGGATTGGCTACCGTCGCACTGGACGATTTTGGTCTGCCCGAGCGCGCGAATCTCGCGTTTTTAAGTCTGCCTGGTATTGTCGTTGGCGCGTTGCTTTTTTGTGCCCTGGTGGCGCTGGTCCACTTCAATTTCAAATCCTATCCCCTTCGCATCAAGCTGCTCCTCGCGTTTGTGACGCTCGCGTTGATTTCCGTCGGCGGCGTCACGTGGATTGGCACACAGGCAATTCGCGCCGCGCTGACGGAAAATGTGGCGCGCGATTTGCAAACGCGCGCACAGACCGCTGCGGTCACGGTGGGCATTACGGTTGACCGTAATGTGGACCGTCTGTCAACATTATCTCTCGACAAACGTGTACAGGACGAGGTGACGGCGGTGACGGATAGTTATCCGTCTAATGACGCGGAGCGCACCGCGCAAATTCAGCGGAACGTCGAACGCTGGGCAAGCGCCGATCCACAGGATAGTCTGATTCGAAATGCGCTCAATGGACAATTGGCATACAGTTTGAGACAATTTGGCGATGTGTTTTTCGGCAATCAAGAATTGTTCATTACCGATGCGTACGGCTCGATTATTGCCGCGACCGATTGGCGTCCCGAATACAATTTTAGTGACAACGGCTGGTGGAAGGCGGCATACAGCAACGGACGCGGCTCGGTCTATGTGGGGCAGCCCGAATATGACCCGATGCTAAACGAGTATGGCATTCGGATTGCCATTCCGATTTATGCGCCGGGACGACAGCGCGCGGTTGGCGTGTTACACAGCATTTATACCCTGACGGCGCTGCAGCGTGTCTTGATCCTCAGCAGTTTTGGCGAGACGGGGAAAATTGATTTGCTCTTTCCGTTGGGGCAGATTCTGACCTCGGATGGGACGTTCCGTGCGTTGACGTTTGACGAATTTACCCAGGTCAAAGACGCCATCAGTATGATGCTCCCCACGCTGACCTATCGCGGCGAACCGCGTTTGTCGAGTCAAGGCGTGGTCGGGGTTTCCGATGACCAGCCGGAACCGTATCTGCGCGCGCGGGCGTGGCGCACGATCGCGACCATTGCGCCCGAAGAGGCGTTGGAGGTCGTCGAAGCCGGGACACGGGCGGCGTTATTGGCAGGAATTTTGGCGATTGGCGCAGCAATCGTTGCCGCGCTATTGCTCGCGCAATTCTTGACGCAGCCCATTCGCAACCTGACCACTGTCGCGGAACAGGTACAGGCAGGCAATTTGTCCGCGCGGGCAACGGTCGAGTCTGCCGATGAAATCGGGACGCTCGCGGCAACGTTCAACAACATGACCTCGCGGCTGCAAGATACGCTGATTGGCTTGGAACGACGTGTCGCCGAACGCACACAAGAATTATCGAACGCAAACTTGACGCTGCAATCCAACAGCGCGTATCTTTCGGCGTTGAGCGACACTTCGACCGGATTGTTTGAACGCCAAAGTCTAAACGACTTGTTACAAGCAACCGTCGAACGCGCCGGCGCGTTGATGGGCACACAACATGGCTTTGTCTTTTTCCAACAAGCGGCGGATGAGGATATCGTGATGCGCGTCGGCACCGGTTTGTATGACGACCTGGTGGGCACGCACGCGCAGCGCGGCATCGGTCTCGCGGGAACGGTGTGGCAGACCGGCAAGCCGATGATCATTGACGATTATCAGAAGTGGGAAGGGCGTTTGCCGGGTTCGCGCCGCGATGCGCTGCGCGCGATTGTGGGCGTGCCGCTCAAGCGCGGTGCCGGCAAGGGCGGCGCGGAGGATGAGACCGTCGGTGTCATCGGTTTGGCATACACCGATGCCGAACGCAAGTTTGGCAAAACCGAAGTCGAAATTCTGGAACGCTTTGCGCAGCTCGCTTCCATCGCTTTGGACAATGCGCAGCTGTATGCGACATCCGAAAATCGCGTCCGCGAACTGGCGGCGCTCAACAGCATCAGCCAAATTTTGGCGCAAGAAACGGACCTGAATCAACTTGTCGAAAAAGTCGGCGCGCAAATCGCGAAAATCTTTGACACGGACTCGGCGTATGTTGCATTGTATGATGCCAATGCCGGACGGGTTGAATTTCCGTACGTGTTGGATGCGGGACAGCGCGTGGAGATTGCGCCGCTGCCGTATGGACAAGGCTTGACCTCGCAGGTGATTGCGACCGCGCAACCGATGTTGTTGAACGCTATAGACGAAAAAGTGTACAAGCGCGTCGGCGCGGCGGGTGCGGGAGATGGCGCGCCGCCCGCTTCACTGTTAAGTGTTCCATTAGTGACAGGCGACCGCGTATTGGGCGCGCTGAATGTTCAGCGTTTGGGGGCAGGACATGACTTTACGCCCGAAGACCAAAGTCTGTTCACGACGATTGCAGCGAGCGTCGTCGTCGGCATCGAGAATGCGCGTCTCGCGCAGGCAACGCAACGGCAGTTGGCAGAATTGGGCGCGCTCAATCGCATCAGCGCGATGCTCACTTCCGTCCAATCACTTTCTGAGCGGCTTGAACAAGTCGGGCGCGAACTCCATTCTATCTTTGCCGTGTCCAGCGTCTATATCGCGTTGTATGATGCCGCGACGAATCGCATCGAGATGCCGTTCTTTCATGCGGACGGGCAAGATTTTGCCATCGAACCGTACACGTTGGGACCGGGTTTCACATCGCATATCATCCAAACGCGCCAACCGCTGATGATTAACGACGACATGGAAACTGCCATGGCGTCACTCCATGCGCTGAATGCCAGTGAGGGTGACATGACGCAGTCGTATCTTGGCGTGCCTGTCGTTCTAGGCGACCAAGTGTTGGGTGTCATTGGTCTTTCCGACCAACCGAAAAATAGATTCCAACAATCAGATGTGCGCCTGTTGAGCACGATTGCGTCTGCCATCGCGTCGGCGATTCAGAATGCGCGGTTGCTGGAACAAACGCGGAATGCATTGGCGGAAACACAACGTCTTGCGGCTCAAGCGCGCGAAGCGGCGGAGCAAGTAACCGCACTGAATCGTCGTCTGACACGCGAAGGATGGCGCGATTATCTCGCGCAGCTCAACAATCGGATCGTCGTCGAAGCCGGTCCGGGCGAGGATGGCAACGGACATGTCTCCGCACTGCCTGACCCGAACGGTGGCGCGAACGGCGACGACGCGGACAACGGGCACAAAGTGCAGGTGCCGATTTTGCTGCGCGGTGAGGTGATTGGCGAGATTGAGCTGGAACCTGACGAGAAGACGAACGCGCTGTCGGACGAAGACATGGGGCTGATCACGCATGTGGCGGAAAACATCGGGCTGGCGCTGGACAATGCGCGTCTGTATACCGAAACCCAACGCCGCGTGACGGAACTCGACGCGTTGAATCGGATTTCGCAAGCGGTCACGACGGAACTTGATCTGGAATCCTTGCTCAACGTCATTGGCGAACAGGTGCGCCAAATCTTTGACGTGCAGAATGTGTACATCGCATTGTATGACAAAGACACGCAATTGATTTCGCTGCCATATTTTATCAACGACAATCGGCGCGTGCAGGTCGAACCGATTCGTTTTGGCGAAGGCATTTCCTCGGAGATTATTCGAACGCGCCGTCCGCTGCTCATCAATCAAGCCTCTGACGAAAAAATGGCAGAGCTGGGCGCCAAAGTCTTTGGCAATCCGGCGCGCTCGTATCTCGGGGTTCCGATTCTCGTCGGCGAAGAAGTAACGGGCGTCATCAGCATTCAAAACACCGCGCGCGAAGGCATGTTCAACGAGAATAGTGTGCGGCTGCTAGAAACGATTGCGGCGACGATTGGCACTGCCATTCAAAACGCGCAGCTGTACGGCGCCATGCAACAAGAAGTTTTGGTGCGTCAACGCGCGGAAGAGGAAATCAAATTATCCTTGAAGGAAAAAGAAGTCCTGCTCAAGGAGATTCATCATCGCGTCAAAAACAATCTGCAAATCATCACCTCGCTGCTGAACTTGCAGTCGGCGCAGATCAAAGATGCCGAGACGCTGACAATGTTCCGTGAAAGCCAGGCGCGCGTGCGTTCGATGGCGCTGATTCACGAAAAATTGTACCAATCGAAAGACTTGGCGCGCATTGACTTTGATGGGTATGTACGCGACCTGATGGTATACTTGTTCCGTTCGTACGCGGCGAATCCGGATTTGATTCAGACGGAAATTGACACGCCGAACATCTATCTCAGCATTGACACGGCGATTCCGTGCGGGCTAATTATCAGCGAACTGGTGACGAATTCGATGAAATATGCTTTCCCGAACGGACGGCGCGGCAAGATTTATATCGGCTTGCATGCCCACGACGACGGCAATCTCACGCTCGAGGTTTCTGACAATGGCATTGGGTTTGCGGACGGCTTTGATTGGCGCGAATCCGATTCGTTGGGTCTGCAATTGGTCAGCACGTTGACGTCGCAGCTGCACGGCAAGATCGAGGTCAATGGCAAAGGCGGCGCAAGCTTTCGGATCACGTTCCCCGGTTAGCGGGGCGTTGCGTTTTGCGTGGGAACGAAATTGTCGGAACGGAACGGGCAGGCAAAGTGGAACGATCCATCTTGAGAGGGCAATAGCTATGAGCGACACGCGCATTATGATTGTCGAAGACGAACGTATTGTTGCCAAAGACTTGCAGTTTCGACTGGAAGGACTGGGGTATCAAGTTGCTGCGATGGCGTCGGACGGTCAGGATGCCATCCGACAGGCGAAGACTGCGCGTCCGGATTTGGTCTTGATGGACATTCGCATTGAAGGCGAAATGGACGGGATTCAAACTGCTGAAGTGATTCGCAATGATTTCGATCTCCCGGTTGTCTTTTTGACCGCGTATGCGGACGAGGCGACGCTTTCGCGCGCGAAAATCACCGAGCCGTTTGGCTACATTCTCAAGCCCTTTGAAGAACGCGAACTGCAATCTACGATTGAAATTGCGCTGTATCGGCACAAAGCCGAACGCAAACTTCGCGACAGCGAGCGGCGCTATCGCCATTTGGTCGAAAACAGTCAAGGTTTGATTTGGACGCATGATTTAGACGGGCGCTTCTTGTCCATCAATCCTGCTGCCGCGCGTTTGCTGGGTTACGAGGCGAACGAAATCGTCGGGCGCGCAATACGCGAATTCGTGCCAGTGGAATTTCACGCGGCGCTGGAGCAATATCTCGCGCGCATCAATGCCAACGAATCGGATGATGGCTTGGTGCAGGTCTGCACGCGCAATGGTGACATCCATGTCTTGCAGTATCGCAACGTGCGTTCCGAAGAACCGGGATTGGGAACGTACGTGCTCGGGCACGCGGCAGACATCACCGAGCGCATGCGGATTGAACAAATCCTTCGCGACCAAAATGCGTACCTCACCGCGCTGCACGAGACCACCCTCGGTTTAATGAGCCGTCTCGACGTGGAAGATTTGTTGGAACAGATTATCGCGCGCGCGGCGGCGCTGGTCGGCACCGAGCACGGCTATGTCTTTTTGCAGACGCCCAATCACTCTGGTGAGCCGGAAATGATCATGCGCATCGGCATCGGCGCATACAATGGCTTCAAAGGCACCAAAGCGAATTTTGGGGTCGGGCTTGCGGGAACGGTTTGGCAAACGGGCGAACCGCTGGTGGTGGACGATTATCGCAATTGGGCGGGGCGCCTTGCACTCTCGTCACGCGATATTTTGCGCGCAGTGGCGGGCGTGCCGATCAAATCGGGAAATCAAACGGTCGGCGTCATCGGTCTCGCGTATTTGGAAGAAGGGCGCCGCTTTGGCAAGAGCGAAATGGAGGCGCTTGACCGCTTTTCGGAATTGGCTTCCATCGCGTTGGACAATGCGCGCTTGTACCAAACCGCGCAAAGCGAATTGAATGAACGCAAACGCGCCGAAGCAGAACTGCGTCGCACGGAAACGTTTCTCAATACGATTGTGGATAATTTGCCGTACATGGTCTTTGTCAAAGACGCGCAGGACTTGCGCTTTGTGCGCTTTAACAAATTCGGCGCGGACTTGCACGGCACGACGCCGGAATTTCTCATCGGCAAAACCGATTACGACCTGAGCCCCGCGTCGGAAGCCGCCTTTTTCGAGAAAAAAGACCGCGAAACGCTTGCCGGGCGCAAGATGGTGGACATTCCCGAAGAACCCATCGAAACGCCCAAAGGCACGCGGTATCTGCATACGAAAAAAATTCCGATTCTCGACGCGGACGGGCAGCCGAAATATTTGCTCGGCATTTCCGAAGACATTACCGAACGCAAGTTGGAAGAACAGCGCCAGCGCGCAATTGAACGTAAACTCCAAGAAACGCAAAAACTCGAATCGCTCGGCGTTCTCGCCGGCGGCATCGCGCACGATTTCAACAATCTGCTCGTTTCGATTTTGGGCAACGTCGGTTTGGTGCTCGTGGATTTGGAACAGGACTCGCCGGTCCGTGAACCGATCGAGCAGATCAAAGTGGCGGCACAGCGCGCGGCAGATTTAACTCGCCAGATGCTTGCGTATTCCGGTAAAGGGCGTTTCGTGATGCAGCGCATCAACCTCAACAGCGTCATTACCGAAATCACGCAGCTGCTCCAAGTTTCCATTTCTAAAAATGCGGAGCTATGTTTCAATCTCGACCAAAACTTGCCGCCCGTTGAAGGCGATGTCACACAGATTCGCCAGGTGCTAATGAATCTGATTGTCAATGCGTCCGATGCCATTGGCGACAAGCAGGGCAAGATTACTTTGAGTACCGGCACAGTGCAAGCAGACCGCGAATATCTTGCCGGAAACTTTATGGCGCCCGACTTGCCCGAAGGGTTGTACGCCTTTGTCGAAGTTGCCGATGACGGCGTTGGAATGGACAAGGAAACACTCGGCAAAATCTTTGACCCATTTTTCACGACCAAATTCACCGGGCGTGGATTGGGTTTGGCAGCCGTGCTCGGCATTGTGCGCGGACATAACGGCGCCATTCGCGTCTATAGCGAACCGGGCAGTGGTTCCGTTTTCCGAATTCTATTACCAGTCAAAGATGTGCCGCATCAGAGCGAACGCTCCGGGAACGAACTGTTGAAACAAAAAGGCAGCGGCACGGTTTTGGTCATTGACGATGAAGAGGTTGTCCGTAACGTGACAAAACGAATGCTCGCGCGTATCGGCTACAACCCGCTTTTGGCAGAGGACGGACCGACCGGTATCGAGACGTACAAACAAAACCAAAGCGATATTGTGTGTGTTCTCCTCGATATGACCATGCCGCGCATGAGCGGGGAAGAAACGCTTCGTCACCTGAAACAGATTAATCCCGAAGTGCGCGTCCTCTTGATGAGCGGGTACTCGGAGCAAGAGGCGAGCAATCGTTTTAACGGCAAAGGGGTAGATGCGTTTATGCAAAAGCCCTATACGCCGCAGGATTTGCAGGAAAAATTGCAACAGGTTTTGGGCTAACAGAGGTGTGGTTATAGGGGGTGCAGTCTCACATTACGTCAAGAAGGTTGATGGGCGGTGAAAAACCGCCCATCCGCTTTTTACCGAACTGATTTAGTACGCGATTTCACAAGTTTGATAGCTTTTGACAGGTTCGCTAGAGTTATTTGCAGGTCAATGTCCGTATCATGGGGGGAGCACGACGTATGAATTACTCGTCACGTTTGGAAGGATTCTATAAATTATCGCCCGGACAGCGGGTGGAATGGCTTGCAAATGCATTGGGACTGGACGCTGCGCAGGTTGACGCGTTACTGAGCGGTGGGCTTGACATTGAGCAAGCAGACCATTTGGTCGAAAACGTCGTCGGCATTTATAGTCTGCCGCTGGGCATTGCCGCGAACTTTACCATAAATGAACGTGATTATTTGATTCCAATGGTCACGGAAGAACCGTCCATCATCGCCGCATGTAGCCATGCCGCCAAAATTGTGCGTTCTTCGGGCGGTTTTCACGCCGGCGCCGAAGAACCCATCTTGGTCGGGCAAATTCAAGTTATTTTTGAGGGCATTACAGACCCGATTGGCGAGTCCGGCAAGCTGCTTGAAACGATTGAAACGCTGCGTACAAGTCACAGGCGCATTCTGGCGGCGCGTGAAGAACTCTTGCAATTGGCAAACGCGCCGCATCCCAATTTGGTGAAACGCGGCGGCGGCGCGCGCGACATCACCGCGCGCGAATTCTTTCACACGCGCAGCGGTCCGATGTTGGTCGTTTATCTGGCATTTGACACGCGCGATGCGATGGGGGCAAATTTGGTCAATACCGCATGCGAAAATATCGCCCCGCGCATTGCCGAGCTGACCGGTGGACGCGTGAACCTGCGGATTTTGACGAATCTCTCGGACCGCCGTTTGGCGCGCGCGACGTGTCGTGTGAGCGCGGAAGCTTTGGGCGGCGAAGACGTCGCGCGTTTGATTGTCGAAGCCCAAGTCTTGGCTGAAGTGGACCGCTATCGCGCGGCGACGCACAACAAGGGCATTATGAACGGCATTGACGCGGTGGCATTGGCGACGGGCAATGATTTTCGCGCGATTGAAGCCGGCGCGCACGCGTACGCCGCGCGCGACGGAGGATATCGTCCGCTGACGAATTGGGAACAGGCGAGCAACGGCGATTTGATTGGCAGTCTCGAACTGCCGCTCGCGGTGGGCATTGTCGGCGGACTGACGCGCATTCATCAAGTCGCGCAGATTGCGCTTCAAATTCTCGACGTGAAATCGAGCCGCGAACTCGCGGGCGTGATGGCTGCCGTCGGTCTGGCGCAAAACCTAGCGGCGCTGCGCGCGTTGGCAACGGAAGGAATTCAAAAAGGGCATATGAAATTGCACGCGCGGCGATTGAAAAATGCGGTTGGTTCAAAGTGATTCGTTGTTCGCGGCGGCGAGACATTTACGACGGATAGTTAGCACGTATTCAATAACAAACAACCAATAGCCAATAACAAAAACCTATGTCAGTCATGAAACCAAAACGAGATGTCGGCATTGTCGGGTACGGCGCGTATGTGCCGCGCTATCGCATCAAGGCGAGTGAAATCGCGCGCGTGTGGGGCGGGGCAGACGAAGGTTTACCGATCGAAGAAAAAGCCGTGCCCGGTCTCGACGAAGATACGATTACGATGAGCATCGAAGCGACGCGCAACGCGTTGGCGCGCGCGCAAATTGACGCGCGTGAATTGCGCGCGGTGTGGGTCGGCAGCGAATCGCACCCGTACGCGGTGAAACCAAGCTCCACACTCGTCGCCGAAGCGATTGGCGCGAGCGGCGCGGTCCTCGCGGGCGATTGGCAGTTTGCGTGCAAAGCAGGCACCGAAGCGATGCAGGCAGCGATTGCGTTGGTCGGCAGCGAGATGGCGGATTACGCGCTCGCGATTGGGATGGACACCGCGCAAGGTCGCCCGCACGACGCGTTGGAATACACCGCCGGCGCGGGGGGGGGGGCATTCATCGTCGGTCCCGCCGAAAACGCCTTGGCGGTGCTGGAAGGTTCGTACTCGTACGTTACCGACACGCCCGATTTTTTCCGCCGCGCGTATCAACATTATCCCGAACATGGCAATCGTTTTACCGGCGAACCCGCGTATTTTGCGCATACGCTCGAAGCGACGCGCAATTTTATGGAATTGATGAAGTACACGCCGCGCGATTTTCAATGGGCGATTTTTCATCAACCGAACGCGAAATTTCCTTTGCAGGCGTCACAGCAGTTGGGCTTTACGCGCGACCAAATCATGCCCGGTCTGCTCGTGACCAAAATCGGCAATACGTACGCGGGCGCGTCACTCATCGGCATGACGAGTGTTTTGGACAATGCGAAACCCGGCGACCGCATTTTGCTCGTCTCGTTCGGTTCGGGCGCGGGCAGTGATGCGTTTTCGTACGTCGTGACCGACAAAATTTTGGAACGGCGCGATTTGGCAAAGCGCACCGCGTGGTACGTGAGCCGGCGCCAAGTGATTGATTACGCCCTGTACGCGCGGTTCAGAAACAAATTGGTGATGAATTGAAAATGAGAAATTAGAAATTCAAAATTCAAAATTCAAAATTCATGTGCCAAGCGCGGCGCGTTCAAATTTCGAATTTCAAATTTCGAATTTCTAATTCCGAATTCCGAATTTCGAATTCCGAATTCCGAATTCCGAATGCCGATTTTTTATGCTGCCTGAAATCTCCGAAGCCATCGAACACTTGCGCGTGCTGCGCGAAAAAGTTTTACGGACGCTCGACGGATTGGACGCCGACGCGTGGAACTGGACGCCCACGCCGAATGCGACCAATTCGCTCTATGTGTTGGCAACACACTGCATCGGCTCCGAACACGGCTGGATTTACGAGACGCTCGGACGCGGCGAAAAAACGCGCAATCGTCCCGCCGAATTTCTCGCGCGCGCCAATGATTTGAACGCGCTGCGCGAACAATATGCGCGCGTTGCGTTGGAAACCGAAACGCTTTTGGTGGCGCGCACGCCGGACGATTTACTGACCACGCGTGAGCGTGAAGATTTCGGCGCGGTGAGCGAGCGCTGGATTATGCTCCACGTGCTTGAACATTACTCGGAACATCTCGGACAAATGTACTTGACGAGACAATTGTGGGAGGGTCGTGCAGTAGTGCAATAGTGTAATAGTGCGATAGTTACAATCATTCTACTATCGCACTATCGCACTACCGAACTATCGCACTCTAAATTATGCGTGACGTATCCATTATTGGCGTAGGACAAACCCCGGTGCGCGAGCATTGGGACAAGAGTTTGCGGCAGTTGGCGGTGGAAGCGCTGCTCATGGCGCTGCAAGACGCGCATGTGGAAGAGGTAGACGCGATTTATGTCGGCAACATGCTGAGCGGCGAACTCACCGGGCAAGAACATCTCGGCGCGTTGATTGCCGACCAACTTGGCATGAGCGGCGTTGCGGCGCTGAAAGTGGAAGCCGCGTGCGGCGCAGGCGGCAGCGCGGTCCATGCCGGTTATCTCGGCATTGCGTCGGGACAATACCGCCGCGTTGCGGTCGTCGGTGTAGAAAAAATGACCGACTTGTGGAACGGCAGCGTGACTGCCGGTTTGGCGATGGCAGCCGACGGCGAATATGAAGCGCAGAACGGCATCTCGTTCGTCGGACTCAACGCGATGGTGATGCGCCGCTATATGTACGAGTATGATTTGGTCGAAGAAGATTTCGCGCCGTTTGCGTTGAACGCGCACGCCAACGCGGCGCACAATCCGAACGCGATGTTTCGCAAACCCGTGACGCTCGAGCAATTCACCAAAGCGAAAAAAGTCGCCGACCCGATTTCGTTGTTCGATTCGTCGCCGATTTGTGACGGCGCAGCGGCGCTGATTTTGTCGCGCAGTGAAAATTTGAACGGCAACGCGGCGCGCGCGGTTACGGTGGCGGCGAGCACGCTTGCTACCGATTCACTCGCCTTGCACGACCGCAAGGACCCGTTGTGGCTGCGCGCCGTCGAACTTTCGTCCATCAAAGCGTACGCGCAAGCGGGCGTGACGCCGCAGGATATTGACTTGTTTGAATTGCACGACGCGTTCTCGATTGTGGCGCCCATGTCGCTCGAAGCCGCCGGTTTTGCGCGGCGCGGCACGGGCACGTATCTCGCGCGCGACGGCGAAATTTCCATTCACGGCAAACTGCCCATCAGCACGATGGGGGGGCTGAAAGCACGCGGGCATCCGATTGGCGCGTCGGGCGTGTATCAAGTTGTCGAAGCGGTGCAGCAACTGCGCGGCGAAGCGGGGAAAAACCAAGTGCCCAACGCGCGGTTCGCCATGACGCAATCGCTCGGCGGCGTCGCGGCAACGGCAGTCACGCATATTTTGCGCGGAAAAAATTGATGCGTTAGAACGTTCCAACGTTTTAACGTCCAAACGTTCAACGGATTTCACTATGGCTGATAATCTGGCACCCCATTGGCGCCTGCGCGAGCAGCGCTATCAACTTGTCGGCAATGTGTGTTTGAAATGCGGCGCAAAACATTTTCCGCCGCGTCAGGTTTGCGCGGAATGTCGCGGCACGGAATTTGAACCGTTTCAATTCAGCGGCAAAGGCGAACTGTATTCGTTCACCACGCTGCGCCAAGCGCCCGCGGGCTTTGAAGAATTTGCGCCGTACGCGGTCGGCATGATTAAACTCGACGAAGGTCCGATGGTCGAAGCGATGCTGACCGATGTGGACGCAGACGAACTGGAAATCGGTATGCGTATGGAGATGGTCACGCGCAAAATTCGCGCGGACGGGGAACGCGGGTTGTTGATTTACGGATACAAGTTTCGACCGATTGGTGATTGAACGATACGAAAAAGCGGCGCGTATTTTTCGATACGCGCCGCTTTTGTGTTTCAAGGCATTTCACATCTTTATGCCAAGTTGTGCCAATAACGCGGGCATTTCAAAATAGACGCGCCCGCGCTTTTTCCGTGGCGATGGATTTGCCGCAATGAAAACTGCGCGGGCGGTTCAGCGCCGTCACCCGTGCTGACGCCTTCCAAATTTCGTCTCTTTCCCACATCGTCTATAATGCGGGGCGAATTTCTACGCAAAGGCACATTGTGAAATCTTTTCCCACCATTCAACTCTCTATCAAACCCGGCGTGATTGACCTCGCGTGGGGACAGCCCGACCCGAAACTTTTGCCCGTTGCAGCTATGCAGCGCGCGGGCGAACTCGCGTTAAAAAAGTTTGGCGCGGACATGCTTGCCTACGGCGCGGACGCGGGCGCGGGACCGCTGCTCGATTACTTGACCAAACGCATCGAGCAAAACGAAGGACGCGCGGTTGCCCACGACCAAATCATGTTGACCGGCGGCAATTCCGACGCGCTCGACCAAATCTGCACGCATTTTACGGACCCCGGCGACACCGTTTTGGTCGAAGCGCCGACCTATCATCTCGCGGTGCGGATTCTGCGCGATCATCGCCTCGACGTGATTTCCGTGCCGACCGACCGGGACGGTTTGCGCGTGAACGCGCTGCAAGAAACGTTAGCCGAACTCAGACGCGCGGGCAAACAGCCCAGATTCTTGTATATTATTCCAACATTTCACAATCCGACCGGCGTGTGTTTGAGCGAAGGTCGCCGTCGCGGATTGGTCAAGGTCGCCGAAGCCGAACGATTGTTGATCGTCGAAGACGATGTGTACCGCGAATTGGCGTACGATGCGCCCGCGCCGCCGTCGTTGTGGAGCATCGCGTCCGATGGCGTCGTGTTACGGATGGGTTCGTTTGCCAAAGCGCTCGCGCCCGGGCTGCGGCTCGGTTGGCTGACGGGCAAAGGCGAACACATTCAACGCATGGCGCTCGGCGGCTTGCGCGACAGCGGCGGCGGCGTCAATCATTTTACGGCGATGACCATCGCCGCGTTTTGCGAAGCGGGCATGTACGACGCGCACATCGCCAAATTGCGCGCCGCGTATCGCGAACGCCGCGATGCTTTGTGTGATGCCTTAACGCGCCATTTGCCGCAGGCGGCGTTTGAAAAACCCGGCGGCGGATTTTTTGTCTGGGTGAATTTGCCCGAAGCTGTGGAAACGCAAACCTTACGCGCGCGTTTGCCCGAGCACAATGTGGATTTCATTCACGGCGCGCGATTTTTTATTGACGGGCGCGCGAGCAGTGCCTTCCGCGTCGCATTCAGTTTGTATGCGCCGGAGGATTTAAAAGAAGCGGTGAAACGAATCGGACGCGCGTTGTGACGAGAGAGTTGACAGCGGATGGGTAATAATCGAATTTGCTTTGGTTCTATTCACCGTACCAGCGCACGATTTGAAACGCGAGGTCATTGGCGCGAGCCCGGTCATCAAAATCGTTCGGTTGAGTTCCGGATTGCGACGTTTGAGCGCATACATTAAATCATCGTGCGCCAGCTGCCGCTTTTCATCATGCCAGCCCTTGCCCGTCGCTTCGCAGCGTTTGACCGCAGCAACATAAATGCGCGCGGTTTCAATGATTTCATCACTTAGATTCCACATTGGCGTCGGGGGCGACTAGTACTCTGTCACACTGATATTGTCGGGTAAAGTTTCTTGAGTTTAATACGCGCATCTGCGGTGGTGAAACGCCAGTTGACTGTCACGGCCTTGGCATTGCGTTGGC
>Ga0070741_10001976_pt1 | contig 57787 bp, 52 predicted proteins | sample Coa_R1_4_FD_66440 | JGI IMG/M metagenome (GOLD analysis project Ga0070741, IMG submission 66440) | Surface soil microbial communities from Centralia Pennsylvania, which are recovering from an underground coalmine fire - Coalmine... | ecosystem: Environmental > Terrestrial > Soil > Unclassified ... | reverse complement strand
ATGGCGGTCGACGCCAACATCCTGATCTTCGAGCGGATGAAAGAAGAGCTTCGCAATGGAAAGACGGTCGGCGCTGCCATTGACGCGGGATTCAGTCGGGCGTGGCCGTCCATTCGAGATTCGAACTTCTCGACCCTCATTACCTGCGGGATCCTCTACTGGTTCGGGTCGAACTTCGGCGCCAATATCGTGATGGGGTTCGCTATCACCCTCGCCATCGGCGTGGCGGTGAGCATGTTCAGCGCCATCGTCGTGTCGCGCAGCTTCCTTCGCATCATCGTGGGCCGCCGGGCGACGCTCAATCCGGGCCTGTTCGGCATGCCGGCGCCGCGGCCTCAGCTCGAGCCCGCAGGCTTCAGGGCTTAGCCGCCGTGTACGACCTTGTCAGCAAGCGATATCTCTTCTTCATCATTTCGGCCATCGTCATCATTCCAGGCGTAATCTCCCTCGTCCTTCCGGGGGGCCTTCGTCCCGGAATCGACTTCACCAGCGGCTCCATTATGACGTTCAAGTTCGACAACCCGGACACCGATCAAGCCTCGGTTCGCCAGGCGTTCGCCGACCTGAACCACCACGAAGCGATCGTGCAACGTGCCGAGGATGGCACGTACATCGTCCGCACGACGCCCCTCGCGCCCGAGACGCGTGACGACTCCGGAAATGTCACCACGCCGTCAGAGCGCCAGCAGATTCAAGACGCCCTGACCCAGCGGTTTGGAGCGGTCACCGTGTTGAGCTTCGATCAAGTGTCGCCGATCGTGGCGTCGGAGATCATCCGCAATTCCATCCTCGCCGTCGGCGCTGCCTGCATCGGGATCCTCCTGTACCTGTCGTGGGCATTTCGCCATGTGAAAGAGTCGTGGCGCTACGGCGTGTGCGCCGTGGTCGCGCTGGTCCACGACACGTTGGTGGTGGTCGGAATCTTTTCGATTCTGGGCCGGCTATTCGAGATCGAGCTCGACTCCCTCTTCATCACCGCGGTCCTCACGGTGATCGGTTTCTCCGTCCACGACACGATCGTGGTATTCGACCGGCTGCGGGAGAACTCCGTACGACACCAGGGTGAGCCATTCGAGGACGTCGTCAACCACAGCTTGATGCAGACGATGGGTCGGTCTGTGACAACCTCCCTCACGGTGCTGCTCACGCTCTTCACGCTCTGGCTTTTTGGAGGCGTAACGATTCGCAACTTCGTCCTCGCCCTCCTCATCGGCATTACGACGGGGACGTACTCCAGCATCTTCAATGCCAGCATGCTGCTCGTAGTCTGGGAGAAGGGCGAGATCGGCCGCCTGTTTGGCCGATCCGGTGCGCGCCAGCCAGCCCTCGGTCGGGCCTGAGGAGACGCTTCCGCTGACCCCGCCGGCCGGCGCGCTCGCGATCAGCGAGGCCAGCCGATCGTCAAAAGGAACGCCGCCTCTTCGGTCGCTTCAACCCAATGCGGAACGCCCGCGTCCAGGGCGGCGATCTGCCCTCGTGACAGATCGATGCGTTCCCCGAGCGCGCTGACGGTCACGCGCCCTTCCAGGGTGTGGATCGTCAACGGCCCCTCGGTCTCGTGCTCGTCGAGGCGCGCGCCGGACTTCAAGATGGCGAGCGTCACGTGGAGGTGTGGCTCCTTCACAAGGGTTTTGGCATTGCGGTCCCCACGGAGCCAGCTTTCCTCGCGCCGGAGCCGGTCTAATTCCTCCTGCAGGTCGAACCGCAGCGCCATCCCAGAGAGGCGTTGGGCGGGACGCTGCGGGCTATCGCTCGTCTGTCCAGGCGGCTGGTGGCGCTGTTCGATGTTCGCCATGGCGGTACTCCAGTTCGATGCGGGGCTTCGCGATCTTTACGTCAATCATAGCCGTCCTGGAGATCACGGCGGAAGAGGGAGTTCCGGGGCGCACGATCGCGCTTTAGGTCAGGTCCGACCAGCGCGGGTCGGACTGAACGCGCTCGACCAGCTCTTTGAGGCGTTCGGCGCTCGCGCGGCTGCAGACCAGAAGAGCGTCCGGCAGATCAACGATGACGAGGTCGTCGACCCCCAGGGTGAACACCGGCTTGTGCTCCCCGATCACCAGCGTCCCGCGCGTGTCGATGCCAAGGTGCTCACCCTGGACGACGTTGCCCGCCGGGTCCTTGGGCGCGATCTCCATCAGCTCGGCCCAGCTTCCCACGTCGCTCCAGCCGAATGTGGACGGGATCGTCGCGATCCGCTCCGCGCGCTCCATGATCCCGTAATCGATGGTCTCCACGCGAATGGTCCCGTAGCGATCCCGCAGCGTTTCGGCCTCGCTTCGCGTCCCGATGGCCTGCTGGATGCGGATGAGCGCGTCCGCGATATCCGGCAGGAGTCGTGCGTATTCGCGAAGAATGACGTCGACGCGCCATACGAACATGCCCGGGTTCCAGACGTACCCTGCGCGGATGAACTGTTCGGCCGTGGCGCGGTCGGGCTTCTCGACGAATCGAACGGCGCGGAACGCGTGGCGGCCGTGAAAGAGGCCCATGGGTTGACCTACCTGGATGTATCCCATACCCGTGTGGGGATGGGTCGGCCGAATCCCCAGCGTGACGAGCCAATCATCGGACTCCGCCACCTCGAACGCCGCGGTGAGACAGGCGCCGAACTCGTCGGCGTCGGCCACAGCCGCGTCGGAGTGGAGGGACGCCATGGAGGCCGCTGGGTCCCGGTGCGCAATGTGCGCGGCGGCGAGGCCGACGGCCGCGGCCGTCCCGCGACGAGTCGGCTCGACGAGGATGTTCTCCGTGGGAATCTCGGGAAGCTGCGCGCGCACGTCTTCCGCGTGGCTCGCCTCCGTGACGACGAGGATCCGGTCCGGTGAGGCGACGGATGAGACGCGGTCTACCGTCGCCTGAATCAGCGACCGCGCGCCGACCAGCGAAAGAAGCTGCTTCGGACGGCGCGAACGGCTGAGGGGCCACAGCCGCGTTCCGCTTCCGCCCGCCAGAATGGCAACGTATCGGCTCACGCCCTGTGCCCAGCAGTCATCGAAGCGCGAACCCAGTCGACGGTCCGCGCCAGGCCGTCCTCCAGCGCCGTCGTCGGGCGCCAGCCCAGCTCATCCCGCGCGCGCGCCGCGTCGAGCGCGATTCGATAGACCTCGCCAGGCCTGGCCGCGGCGTATGCCGGGGCGCCCGCGTACCCGGTCAGACGACGCAGGTGATCGGTGAGGGCGTTGACGGTGAGGGCCACGCCGGTCCCGATGTTGAAGGTGCGCCGACTTCCGCGATCGAGAGCCAGCACGTTCGCCTCGGCGATGTCGGAAACGAAGACGAAGTCGCGTGCTTGCTCGCCATCCCCAAAGATCGTTGGCTGGCGCCCTTCGAGCATCAGGCGGGAAAACAGCGCGACGACCTGACCCTCCTCCGTATAGGGATGCTGGCGTGGCCCATACACGTTGGGATAGCGAAGAATCGTGAAGTCCATCCCCAGGACCCGTCCAAACGTCTCGAGGTACACCTCTCCCGCGGCCTTCGAGGCCCCATACGGGCTCAGCGGCCGAACGGGGTGCGTCTCGTCGCACGGGACGACGTCCGGGTCTCCGTAGATCGCGCCTCCACTCGACGCGAAAATGAATTTCCTGACGCCGGCCCGCGCGGCCTCGTGCATCAGCGCGATCATGCCAACCACATTGACCGCCGCATCCTGAGACGGATTTTCGACGGATTGGCGCACGTCGGCATGGGCGGCGTGGTGATCGACGATCTCCGGTCGCACCTCGCGGATCAGCGCGCCGACATCTGGTGAAGCGATGTCCATCTCCACCAGGCGGGCGCCGGCCGGAACATTCTCGCGCCGGCCCGTCGAGAGATTGTCGACGATGATCACGTCGTGGCCGAGCTGGAGGAACCGCTCTGCCACATGCGAGGCGATGAACCCCGCGCCGCCGGTGACGAGAACACGCATGCTACGGCTGGGCGGACGGCGCGGGAGTCTGCGCCGGGTCGGCCGTCAACTCCTCGATCCCCAATGTCTCACACCGCGCCACGCAGGCGCGAATAAATCCGCGAAACAGCGGATGGGGTCGATAGGGCCGCGATCGAAACTCCGGGTGGAACTGGCTGCCGACCATCCACGGATGGTTCACGATTTCGGAGATTTCAACCAGGCGTCCATCCGGCGACAAGCCCCCGAACCGCATTCCTGCGCGCTCGAACGGGCGCCGGTACTCGTTGTTGAACTCGAAGCGATGGCGGTGTCGCTCGAAAAGGATCGGCTCGCCGTAGGCCGCCAGAGAGAGCGAACCGGTCTGGAGCTGGCACGGATACAGGCCCAGTCGCATCGTCCCGCCCTTGTCGGGCAGGTCGCGCTGCTCGGGAAGGAGATCGATCACCGGATCAGGGGTGAACATGTTGAACTCGGTGCTGTTCGCATCTTCGAGTCCCAGCACGTTTCGCGCAAACTCGATCACCATGATCTGCATCCCGAGACACAGCCCCAGGTAAGGAACCCCGCGCTCTCGCGCGTACCGCGCCGCGGTGATCATCCCTTCGACGCCGCGGTGACCGAACCCGCCCGGCACGACGATCCCATCCAATCCGTCGAGCACGCGCTCGCCGCCGGGGACTTCCAGGTCCTGAGAGTCGATCCATTCGATCTCGACGGCGCGCCGGAAGTCCCAGCCGGCGTGGTACAGCGCCTCGCGAACACTGATGTACGCGTCGTGGAGCTCCATGTACTTCCCGACGAGCCCCACGCGCAGGTGACCCTCCGGATGCGCGACGCGTTCCAGAAACGTTCGCCAGTCCCCCAGTTCTGGCGCTCCGGCGTCGAGGTGCAGCCGCTCGACGATGAATTCGCCGAGGCCGGCTTCTTCCAGCATGATGGGGACCTCGTAGATCGAGTCAACGGTGGGCACCGGAACCACCGCTCGGCGCTCGACGTCGCAGAACAGGGCGATTTTGTCGTTCAGCTCGGACGGTACGGGGAAGTCTGAACGGCACAGGATCGCGTCCGGCTGAATGCCAATGCTGCGCAGCTCCTTCACGCTGTGCTGGGTCGGCTTGGTCTTCAGCTCCTTTGAGGCCGCAACGTACGGTAGCAGCGTGAGGTGAATGTAAAAGGTGTTCTCGCGCCCGAGGTCCAGGTGCATCTGCCGAACGGCCTCGAGGAACGGAAGGCACTCGATGTCGCCCACCGTGCCGCCGACCTCGACGATGACGACGTCGGCACCGCTCTGCTTGGCAGCGCGTCCGATGCGATCCTTGATCTCATTGGTGATGTGGGGAATGACTTGAATGGTCCCGCCCAGGAAGTCGCCGTGGCGCTCCCGCCCGATGACGGCGGAATACACCTGCCCCGTCGTCACGTTTGACATCCGCGAAAGGCTGAGATCGATGAAGCGCTCGTAGTGGCCCAGATCGAGATCGGTCTCCGCCCCGTCATCGGTGACGAACACTTCGCCATGCTGGTACGGGTTCATGGTCCCGGGGTCGACGTTGATGTACGGGTCGAGCTTGACCACCGACACGTGGATGCCGCGGCTCTTCAGCAGCCTGCCAATGGACGCGACCGTGATGCCCTTCCCCACCGAGGACACAACTCCGCCGCTCACAAAGATGTACTTCGCCACGTTCGATCTCCATTCCCGATCGGCGGTTCTCGGCTCGCGCCCGATCGAAGCCTCTATCGACTCAATCCCGCCAGTACCGGCGCGACAGCCAGCGACGGCAACATATTTCCGACACGAATGCGCGCGATGTTCAAAATGTTCAACCCCAAGCCGAGAATCAGCAAGCCGCCCACGGATGTCATCGCCGAGATCATCTCCGTGGTGAGATGGTCGCGGAGCAGCCCAGCGCCGAGCGTAAGGGAGCCCTGGTACACCAAGACGGTGACGGCCGCGAGGAGGACGCCCCAGCCGAGGCTGGACGCCAGGAGCGCCGCGGTAAATCCGTCCAGCGCCGACTTGACCGCGAGCGTCTGATACGCGCCGGTCAGTCCATCCTCGAACGACCCAAGGATTGTCATGGGACCTACGCAAAAGATCAGGCTGGCCGTAACGAATCCCTGGGTGATCTTGCGCCCGCCGGACGCCTCGCCCGGTGATCCCCCGGACATCGCGCTGGGCTCAAACGCGCCCACCTCGCGGCGCGTCGGATCGGCCTCCAGGGCTGAGCTGGGCCCTGCTCTCCCGCTGGCAGTGGCGCGCGCCGCCAGGGCGCTCAATCGGTCGAGCCCGCGCTCGATCCGGAGCAGCTCGCCAATCGCACCCCCGAGAACGACGCTTCCCAGCAGCACGAGCGGGTTGTCGGCTCCAAGGGCGGCGCGCGCGCCGATGGCGAGGGTCGTGAGGCCGACCGCCTGCATCAGGGTCTGGCGTAGGCCAGCGGGCACGCGGCCGCCGACGACCGTGCCGAAAGCGCCCCCCGCGAGCACGGTGCCCACGTTGAGGAGGGTGCCGGTCACACACTGCCCTCGATCACAAATGGCGCGGAATTGGCGGGTCCGCGGACGCTTCGGCAATTGTAGCAACCGGGGGAGTCGCACCGGCGCCGATCCCACCGTCCGCGATGAGACCGTTCTCGTGACAGCGCGACATACTCAGCGTTTGGAGGGGGACGTACGTGTCGCCAGAGCGTCCATCACGAGCTGGAGCACCCGCTCGCCCACGTCGGCCACGCCGAGTGTCGCGTCGACAACGCGCCACCGATCTGGCTCCGCCCGCGCCAGGTCGAGGTACGCCGCCCGGACGCGCTCTTGAAATTGGCGCCCTTCGTCCTCGAATCGATTCCACGCTGCGGGCAGGTGCAGCTCCTCGAAGAACGAGAACTGGCTGGGCCCGTCCGCGGCTGCCTTTGTCGACGCCGCGAGACGGCGAAGACCGGCCGCAGGCGGCAGGTCGAGCAGCACGGTCAGATCCGGGGCGAGTCCGCCCGTGGCGACGGAGATCAGCGCTTCCAGATCTTCGGCCGGTAGCCCGCGCCCCGCGCCCTGGTACGCGCGCGTCGAGTCCGCGAATCGGTCGGCCACGACGATGGCGCCGCTTTCCAGCGCCGGACGAATCACTTCCGCGACGAGCTGGGCCCGACAGGCGGAGAAGAGGAGCGCTTCTGCACGGGGATCGATCGACACGCCGCCGCGATGGACAAGAAGGGCACGGATGTGCGTCCCGAGATCGGTTCCGCCCGGCTCGTGAACGGCCACGACCCGGCGCCCGCCTTCGCGGAGCCGGTCGACCAGCAACGCCGCCTGCGTCGTTTTACCGGCGCCGTCCGGCCCCTCGATGGAGATGAACACTACGGGGCCTCGGGTTGATAGATCATGACCCGCCGATGCGGCTCCCGACCCGTGCTTCGGGATGCGAGGTTGTATCGATCGGCAATTTGGTGCTGGAGCCGACGGATGTACGCGTTCTGCGGAGCAAGCTCCACGGCCGGTTGGTCCTGGTTAAGCACGTCATGCACCGCGTCTTCCGCCTCTTGCAGCGCATCCGTGGTGCGATGCGGGGATGTGGAGTGCATGAGCTTCTCCATCCCCTCGAGGATCTGCGCGCCGGTGTTGCTCCGCAGGACGTAGACCGGCACGCCGGACGCCTCGGCATCTCGCAGTGGCTGTGGCTTTCTCCGGTAGTAGTTCTTCACGGTGATGACGACGTCCGCCTGGTTGACATCATTGGACAGGACCACCGGAGCTTGAATCTCGTGGACTGCCTGCTCGAGACGCGATCGATTGACGCCGAATGGGAAGATGCGGAGCGGCTTTTGGCGCAATGGCGCGGCCTCGGCGGCCGGCGTGCGCTCGGCGGCGGGCTCCGGCGCGCGAATCGAGGGCTCCTCGCGCGAAGGCCGAGATCGATACTCCTTGGCATACCCGGCGCGCCCGTCGTCGATCTGCCAGTAGTCCGTCCCTCTCCGCGCGCCCCGCCCGCCCCAGCCACGGGCCGCCCCCCGGTCTCGATCGATCGACGGGACGAGGGAGAAGGGCGGAGGAACACCCTGCTCGGTCCGAATTCGACCGTGCTCATCGCGAAAGCGAATGATCGGCGCGACCGGATCGCCGCGCAGCAGCGAATCGACGACGTCCGCGATGTTCTCGTGGACTGCGACGCGCTCCCGCTCCTGGATCTCGACCAGCACGTCGAAGGTCGGGGGCGCTTTGCGCTCCAGAACCGACTTTTGCGTTCCGCGGCGCCGTGCCTCCTCGTCGCCTAGCGTGACGGTCTGAATCCCACCGATCAAGTCCGACAGCGTGGGGTTCATGATGAGGTTTTCGAGCGTGTTGCCGTGGGCAGTGGCGACGAGCTGCACCCCGCGCTCCGCGATCGTCCGCGCTGCCGCGGCCTCCAGCTCGTTCCCGATTTCGTCGATCACGATGACCTCGGGCATATGGTTTTCCACAGCCTCGATCATGATCTGGTGCTGCATCGAGGGCGTCGGAACCTGCATGCGACGCGCCCGTCCGATGGCCGGATGCGGAATGTCTCCATCCCCCGCGATCTCGTTTGACGTGTCGACGATGACGACGCGCTGCTTGAGATCGTCCGCGAGGACGCGCGCGGTCTCGCGAAGCATTGTGGTCTTGCCGACGCCGGGCCGCCCAAGAAGGAGGATGCTTCGGCGGCTCTCCACGATGTCCTGAATGATGGCGACAGTGCCGAACACGGCGCGGCCAACGCGTAGCGTCAGCCCCACGATCCGGCCCGATCGATTCCGGATAGCGGAGATTCGGTGCAGGGTGCGCTCGATGCCCGCGCGATTGTCGTCGCCGAACGCGCCGATGCGCTGGATCACGTAGTCGAGGTCGTCCTGGGTCACCGGGCGATCGCTGACAATCACCTCGCGGCCGGGGAACCTGGCTTCTGGCTCGCGCCCCAGGTCGAGAATCACCTCGAGCAAGTCCGGCGTGAGAGCGTGCCGGTCCAGAGGCTCTCGGATGTGGGGAGGAATACCCGCAAGGAGCGCGTGTAGGTCGTCGACGACGACCCGCTCGCCGCTCCGACTTCCCGTGTAAGCCATCAGCTCCTCCCCATCAGCCGTCGGTTGGCTTCCCACGCGTGACAGTAGTGCCTGCTACGCAGTGGCCTGCGCGGCCGCGCCGCTCGGCTGCGCGAGGCGGGGGGCGAGTTGTCGAACCCAGATGGTATACGCCGCTCCGCTGCGAAATCCTTCCTGTTCCAATGCGTTTCGAATGCCCGCATGATATTCTCGCACATCCGCGAGAACGGGAACCTTCGCGCTCATCTGCGACAGGGCGTTTCGGATCATCTGCGGGGTGTAGCTCTCGTACAGCGGATGCACGAGCATCTCCAGATACTGGCTTCGCTGGCCGAACGAGAGGCGCATCCACCCGATAATTCGCGACCCGAGCTCCCAAACGAAATCCTGGCGGCTCCCCAGTACGCTCGGCGTCCAGACCTTTCGGCCACGATAGAGGGCTTTCCACTCGCCGTACGTCATCGCCTCGGCGGCGCGAACCGGGGCCGGAACGGCGGCGCAGTAAAGCTGAAACACGCCTTGCTCGTCGGAGGTGAGTCGCGGGCGGGCCGGCAGTGCGTCTGGCGCATCCTGGCGGAACCCGGGCTCCAGCCGGTAGGTGGCCGCGTCGCTGTAGCGCTCGAAGCCCGCCCTGCGCGCGGCGTCGGCTCCCAACCCCTCCGGCGGTGTCTCGAGAAACACTCGTCGCCCTCGCGCGTTCCGCGCGCATTCGCAGGCCCATCCCAGGAGGTCCACAGCGGCTCCGACACTTGGCGCGACGAGCTGCTCGATGTCCCAGACAACCCCGGTCGCGCGCGAACGCGCGATGACCATGCCGGATACGTGGCCGTCGTCTCGGGCGACTCCCATCCGCCGGTCTCCCGCGTAGCTCACCATGAGTCCGGAGAGCAGACGAAGGAAAGTAGGGTGGCGGTTCTCCGGCGGCGCTTTCGGCCATGTGTGGGCCGTGAGCTCGGTACCTTCGATCCGGTGCAGGAGCCCGATGGTCACGCCGTCGATCGCGCGCATTGCGTTCACCATTCTGTCGCCTCGTGGGGATCTCGGAGGCTAGATCGCCGGTGAGCGATGCGCGTTCGGAGCGGCTTCGACGCCCCGACTTCGTCCGCCGACCCCGGTGGGTTCGGCCTCATGACTCTCCTGCTGTTCACGATTTGACTTTAGACGGGCGACCAGGTCGAGAAAATACCGATGGATGCGTGTGTCAGGCGTGAGCTCCGGATGAAATGCGATTCCCAGCACCGCGCCCTGTTTCACGGCGACGATTCGTCCGTCCTCGATCCGGGCGAGGACTTCAACGCCCTCGCCCACCGATTCGACCACGGGAGCGCGAATGAACACGGCGTGGACGGGCTGGTCGCCGACGGCGGGAAATACAAGATCTTGCTCGAAGCTGTCCACCTGACGACCAAAGGCGTTTCGTCGAACGGAAACGTCAAGGCCCTCGAGCCCTGGGATCGGTTCGCCATCCACCCGCTTTGCCAGAACGATCATCCCAGCGCAGGTACCGAGCACGGGGAGGCCACGCGCGATCGCATCGCGGAGATCCGGCTCGAGACCGAATTCGGTCATGAGGAGGCGGATCGTGGTGCTTTCACCGCCGGGAATGACCAGTCCGTCGAGCCCGTTCAGGTCCTCTGGCCTGCGGACTTCAACAGTCTCGGCTCCGAGACGGGCAAGGACTTCGCGGTGTTCTCGAAAGGCGCCCTGGAGAGCGACGACCCCGATGCGCACGGCGTCACCAGCCACGCGTCGCGAGAACCTCCTCCGGGCGGAGCGTTGACAGGTCGATTCCACGCATGGGCTCTCCCAGTCCACGCGACACTTCGAGAATCACGTCCGGATCGTTGTAGAAGGTAACGGCGCGAACGACCGCCCGAGCCCTCGCCTCCGGGTTCTCCGACTTGAAGATGCCCGAGCCGACGAAAACGCCTTCGGACCCGAGCTGCATCATGAGGGCAGCGTCGGCTGGAGTCGCGACGCCTCCAGCGGCGAAGTTGACAACGGGAAGCTTTCCCGTGCGCGCGACCTCCTGTACCAGCTCGAAGGGTGCGCCGAGGGCTTTCGCCTCGGCCATCAGCTCATCGTCCAACATGCCGTGGAGCTTTCGAATCTGGGCCATCACGGTGCGTACGTGCCGTGTCGCCTCTTTGATGTCGCCGGTGCCGGCCTCGCCCTTGGTTCGGATCATCGCGGCGCCCTCGCCGATGCGCCGTAGCGCTTCACCGAGGTCTCGCGCTCCACAGACGAAGGGCACGACGAAGCTATGCTTGTTGATGTGGTGCTGCTCGTCGGCCGGCGTCAAGACTTCGCTTTCATCGATGTAGTCGACGCCCAACGACTGGAGCACCTGGGCTTCGACAAAATGGCCGATTCGGCACTTGGCCATAACGGGAATAGTGACGGCGTGCATGATGTCTTCGATGATGCGCGGATCAGCCATGCGCGCCACGCCACCCGCCGCTCGGATATCGGCCGGGACGCGCTCCAACGCCATGACGGCGCACGCGCCCGCCTCTTCGGCGACCTTTGCCTGGTCCGGAGTCACCACGTCCATGATGACACCGCCCTTGAGCATTTCCGCGTGGCCTGTCTTTACCGTAACTGTTCCGCGCTCCATCGAGACCTCTCGTGTTCGCTTCATCCACCAAGTGTGCGTGACTGAACAATTCTACACTGGCACTGGGTGACCAGCAATTGATGGGTTATTGCGTTCTTCCGGTCAGTCAGTTCGGCTGTTGACACGGTGGGAGGGCGAAGGTAGAATGCGTCGGTCAAAAGAGGCGCAGTGAAGTGCGCCCACCGCGTGACGTGTGAAGAATCCATTTCTCGTCTCGTCTTCCGCCGACGGCGGCGCAATGCTCGCGGCGAAGAAGGTCCTGGTCCCGGTCAACGGGAACGGCACCGACGAAACCATCGTGGGGCTTGCGTCGCTCACCGCGAAACGCAACAAGGGTCGCGTCTACGCGATCCACGTGATCCAGGTCAGCCGCACCCTTCCGGTTGACGCGGACCTCGTTGAAGAGCGCGAGCGCGCGGACGCCATCCTGGACAACGCCGAGCGAACCGCGGAGCAATGGGGTCAGGAGATCGAGACGGAGATCCTGCAGGCGCGAGACATCGGCACGGCGATCGTCGAGGAGGCTATCGAGTCCCATGCCGACCTCGTGGTGATCGGAGTCCAGTACAACGCGGCCCTGGGCGAGTTCGACCTCGGGAAGACAGCGATGCACGTTCTGCGGTACGCGCCGTGCGCTGTGTGGCTCTGTCGTCAGCCCATCGCTGGTTGAGGCGCTGAGCGCCACAAACACTTGCAAAGGACGGGCCTGCAATGTTCGTCATCATTATGGGTTGCGGTCGCGTCGGTGCGCGGGTTGCCACAAGCCTGTCGCGAGCGGGCCACGAGGTGACCGTTCTCGACCTCTCCCCAAATGCGTTTCGCCGACTGGATCCCTCGTTCAACGGCGTCACCATGGTGGGGAACGGCATCGACGTGGACGTTCTGCGGCGAGCCGGAATCGAGCGAGCAGATGCCTTCGCGGCGGTCACGCAAGGCGACAATCGGAACGTGATGGCCTCACAGATCGCTAAGCACGTCTTCGGCGTCGGCAAGGTCGTAACGCGCATATACGACCCACTTCGACAGGAAACGTATGAAATGCTGGGAATCCAGGCGATCTCCCCGACCGTGATCGGAGCAGATCGATTCCTGGAGATCCTCGACCCGAGCCTGCCAACCTCCGGCCGCTGACACATCTCGAAGGAGTCCACGCGGTCTAGAGCGTTTCCGACTCAAAGGATGGACTCGAGGTGCGAGGATGTTCATTATCGTAGCCGGTGGCGGGAAGGTCGGCTATTACCTCGGAAAAGAGCTCGCTGAGCAGGGCCACGAGGTGGTCATCATCGAGCAGGATCAACGCCGGGCGGCCGAGATCGAAGCCGACCTAGGTAGCATCGTGATGGTGGGCGACGCGGCCGAAACAACCGTATTGGAACAGGCTGGAGCCGCTCGAGCGGACCTGGTAGCCGCCGTGACTGGCGACGACGAGGACAATCTCGTCATCTGCCAGGTGGCGAAGGTGCGCTTCCACTCGGGGCGAACGATCGCGCGGATCAACAATCCCAAAAACGCCGATATCTTCCAGCGGTTGGGGATCGACGACACGGTCAGCGCGACAGACGTCGTGCTGTCTGTCATCGAGCAAGAGATTCCGCGACAGCACCTGGTCCCGTTGCTCCGGCTTCGCAACACCGATGTCGAGATTGTCGAAGCCGTCATCGGCCAGGGATCCGCCATCGCCGGTCACCGCCTGCGGGAGATCGCGCTGCCCTCATCTTCCAGCATCGCGGTCATCATTCGCGATGGCAGCGCCATCTTTCCAAAGGCGGACGATCCGGTGCTCTTCGGCGACCACGTCATCGCCTTCACGACCAGCGAAAGCGAAGCTGACCTGCGCAGCGCCCTGCTGGGAGATTAGGGCTTTCGCTCGTGGTTCCCGTACGGACGCGCTCGGCGATTCTCGCGTAAATCGAGCGGCCGTGGGACGCTCAGACCATCCCTTGCGGCTGCGCTGCCGGCGCTGCGATGGCGACCTCGCCGATGAACTTCCGCCAGGTTTCGTTCCCGTCCAGATAGTGCTGGAACAGGTACTGCGGCGTCGCCTTGGGCTCGAACGGACTGCGCCGAAGAGCCATCTTCGCCTCTTCGACGGTCTTCCCGCCCTTTCGATGGTTGCAGCTCCTGCAGGCGCTCACCAGGTTCTCCCAGTGGTGCCGGCCCCCCCGGTGCTTCGGCACCACGTGATCGAGCGTCAGGTCCTTTGATCGAACACCGCAGTACTGACACGTGTGCTGGTCGCGGAGGAAGATCTCACGCCGCGTGAGGCGCACCCGCGGACGCGGACGCTTGATGAGGTGATTCAGGCGAATGACGGACGGAACGCGCCATTCGCGAGTTGGGGAGCGCAGGACTAAGCCATCCACCTCGAGGACTTCGGCTTTTCCGCCGTCGACGAGTACCAACGCGCGCCGGGGATGGCAGATGTTGAGCGGTTCATAGTTTTGATTGAGGACGAGGACCTGCGCCACACAGGCTCCCGGTACGGGGGTTCACTGCCTGAAACCGATTGTATCACCGAGATTTTTGGGAGGCCAACAGTCGCGCTACCAAACGGGATTCGAGAGCACCAATCAGCGCACACGATGTCGGGGGAGATCTCCGAGGTCTAGTCACTCGGCACCCCCCATGCCTCACCGCTTTCCACGCCGGTGATCTCGTTCGCAGACGCGAGACTCTTCAGGTCCACCGGGATGCCAGCCACCATGAGATACACAGAATCTGCCACGCCAGCGAGCTGCTGATTGGCCATGCCCAACAGGTCGCGGAACACGCGGCCCGACTGGTACGACGGCACGATCCCCATCCCAACCTCGTCCGAGACCGCGACCAGGTTGGCCTTCGCCCTGGCCGTAACGCGCAGCAGCTCGTGAATCTCGGACTGGATACGCGAAGAGACGTCGACCATTTCTTCGACCCGGACATCATTCGGGAGATGCTCGCGGTCTCCCGGCTCCGCATCGGCACCGCGCGTGCCCGCCATCAGATGGTTTGAAACGAGCAGGGTCAGGCAATCGACGAGAACCGTGCCTCGGACGATACCCCGCGCGGAGATCGCGTGGGCGAGGGACAGCGGGGCCTCCAGCGTCGTCCACGTGCTCGGCCGCGCAGATCGATGGGCCTCGATGCGCACGCGCATCTCCGCGTCTCCGGGGGTCGCCGTGGCGACGAAGAGAACGGGAGGAGAACGCTGGGCGAGCCGCTGGGCATATGCCGACTTTCCGCTTCGCGCTCCGCCGAGCACGAGGACGACGCGGCGTTCGGGCGAGCGGCTCACGAATTCTGCCGCGAGGCGCGCCATCGGGCCCGCTCGATCGTCATGATTGCCCGTACGTGAGCAACCGCCGCACTGAGCCTCCCCTCGGCGTTGATGACCGTGTACGTGAACTCCGGCTCGCTCGCCATCTCGACCATGGCGTTGGCTAGCCTGCGCTCGAGGTCGTCGTTCGTTTCCGTCCCGCGACTGCTGAGCCGCCGCCGGAGAGCGTCGATGTCCGGGGGGCGAAGAAAAATGCTGACGGCGGTGGGAATCTTCGCGCGCACGCTGCGCGCTCCTTGCACGTCGACCTGGAGAAAGACGTCGCAGCCGCGACTCAGTGGCCCGTACACCTCGGCTTCCGGAGTCCCGTACAGATTTCCCACGATCGGAGGCACCCGGGCGAACTCCAGGAATTCGCCGCGTTCGGCCCGGAGAAGAAATTCGGGCTCCGAGTAAAAGAGATAGTCGACGCCATCCCGTTCGCCCGGCCTCGGCGATCGCGTCGTCGCCGTGATGCAGAAATGGACCGTGGGTTCTTCGGTACGAAGCATTCGAGCAAGGGCAGTCTTCCCGGACCCGGCCGGGCCAGACAGGATGAAGACGAGCCCAGTCCCGGCGCTCGCGCCGTCGCGACGGTCGCTCAACCAACGCCCTCTCGTGAGCACCGTTGGTATACTGCCGGGGGGGTTCGCACGCGTGACCGCCTCCGCATCATCCAGCCGTTTCCGGGAAGGAATCCTCAGGGTTGAGTCTGGACGCCCTTGCGCTGCACGCAATACGGGATGATCTGAATCGAGATGTCCTGGGCGGTCACGTAGATTCCGTCTGGCTCATGAACCCGCACGCCGTCTGTCTCGAGATCTTTGCCGGCAAGAAATGGTTTGTCGTGCTGGCCCCGGATCCGGCCGAGCCTCGCGTTTATGTTACCGCCGAACGCCCGAGGCGGGACACAGAGAGGGTCACGCCGCTCCTCCTTCTCTTGCGAAAGCACGTCCGCGGCGCACGGCTTGTTGAGGTGGAGCAGCCGCGGCTCGAACGCCTGCTCGTCTGTCGATTCAGCACGCGCATCGACGGGGAGCCGCCACGCCGAGTCGAGATGGTCCTCGAGCTCATGGGCAGGCGAAGCAACCTCGTCCTGGTCGACGAGGACGGCGCGATCCTGGACGCTCTGACCCGGCTTCCACCGTCTATCAACCCTTCTCGCCCGCTGCTGCCGCATCTTCGGTACACGCCACCCAAGGGTGAAAACAAGCACGATCCACGGGACCCCGCCCTGGGAACGATTCTCTCCGCCCAGGCGCAGGCAACGGAGGTTGACGCGTGGCGTCACGTCGTGGCGCTCGTATCGGGTTTCTCTCCGATCGCGTCGCGGGAAGTCCTGGCTCGCTGTGCATGCGATCCCGAAGGTCCAGCCAACGCAATTCCAGATTGGGGCGTCGTGGCCGAGGCCATCCGGGAACTCACCGGTCCCGTTGACACCCATGCGTGGAGTCCGACCATCGCGTGGGACGGCGAACACGTTCTCGGCTTCGCCCCCTACCCGCTTCGTCAATTCCCGGACGCGGAAGTTCGCGCGTGCGACACGATGAGCGCGGCGATGACGCAGCTCGTGGATTCCCACCACGGCCGCAAGCCGATGCCCTTCGACCGATTGCGCCAGCCGCTCATCGACGGGATCGCGAGCCGATTGGACGCGCTGCGGCGTAAGCGCAGCAGTCTGGAGCGGTCGCTCGCGATGGCGGACCGCGCCGACGAGCTTCGATCAGCGGGCGAAGCGATTCTCGCGTCCCTACACGAGATTCGAGAGGGCGACGTCGCACTCACCTGGAACGGTCGACGAATCGACCTGTACCCGAATCTAGCTGGCGTCGAAAATGCCCAGGCGTACTTCCGGCAGTACGCCGACGCCCGAGACGCGAAGACGTCCGTTCCGCCCCTCTTGCAGCAAACGGAAACCGAGATCGCCTATCTGGAGGATATGAACATTTATGTAAACGGCGCGCGCGACGAGCGCGAGCTTTCATCCCTTCGACGCGAGCTCGAGGACGCCGAGGTCCTCCGTCCGGCCAAGCCGCGGCCGCTTCCCAAGAATCGGGCGCAGCAGGCGCCAACGCGGGAAGGGATCGTGCGACGGGAGTCCGTCGAGGGAGTGGAGGTGCTGATCGGCGGTAGCGCGGCGGGAAACGATACCGTGACCTTCCGGATGGCCCGGCCGGGTGACCTCTGGTTCCATGCGCGCGGTCGGCCCGGCGCCCACGTGGTACTCCGGACCGCGGGATCACCCATCACGGAGCGTCACATCCTCGCCAGCGCGCGCATCGCCGCTTCGCACTGCGCTGCCGGAGACGACGATCGAATCGAAGTGGATTACGTCGAGCGTCGGTTCGTCCGCCGCGTTCCCGGCCGATTACCGGGACGGGCGACATACCGGAACGCCGCGACCGTCATGGTGTCGCCTGAGCGGCCGGCCGCACCTTTGGTGCGAGACCGGCGCGCCGCTGCGCGGTGAGATCGCCGGAGCGCTCAGGGGCATAGAAGGCTGACGGTGATCCGGGACCGGCCGACCTCGCTCTTCGCGGCTATCAGGAGAGGTTTTTGGAAACTTTCGCCCAGAGCTGCGGCTTTGGCAAGAAACCAACCACCCGGTCCACTTCCTTGCCATTTTTGAACAGGATCATGGTGGGGATGCCTGCGATGCCAAATCGACCGAGAAAGGACCCGTTCGCGTCCACGTCGATCTTGGCGATCTTCAGCTTTCCATCCTGCTCGCGGGCGATTTCCTCGAGTACTGGCGCGACCATTCGACACGGACCGCACCACTCGGCCCAGAAGTCAACGAGTACAGGCTCGGTCGCCTTAAGGACCTCCGCTTCAAACGATTCTTCCGATACATGGACCGGCGCTGCCACGCTCGCCTCCTCTGAACTCTTCGGGCGACAATTCATCGCCGCTTCTGCTTACTCTAACACAGCATCGAGCGCGAACATTCCCGGCATTGGTGCGCCGCTACGGCCGCGACGGCCCGTATGAGCGCGGCCGTATCTCGCGGCGTGCCCTTCCGTGAGCTGGGGACCACGCAGGCGAGCTGGCCCGCCCTGGGAATTTGCGCAGTTGGCGTCATCCTCGTCGGGTTCGCGCCGCCCTTCGGCTTCCTGCTCGGCGCTCTCGTTCTCGTCGGCTGCGCCGTGTCCGCGCCATGGGTCTCCGTTCCTCTGGTCTTGACAACGCTTCCCTTCTCCTTGCACCCGCGTTCCATCGCGGGATTCGAGGTATCGACCACCGAGATCGCCATTATCACAACTTCATGTGCGCTCCTTGTCCGCGAAGGGTGGCGCCGGATTCCGTGGCCGCTCGCTTCGGCCAGTTCAGCGAGCGCGCTTCCCCTCGAATCGGCGACGACCGGATCCATCCGCGCGGCGCGGCCACCTCTCATCGATTGGTTCGTGGCCGCCTTGATCGGGAGCGCCCTGATATCGCTGACCGTGACCGAGTATCCGCGGCAGAGCCTTCGGGAGCTCCGCTGGCTCGTCGTGGAGCCGGTTCTCGTCCTTTCCCTTGCGCGCGCGACCCTTCGGTCGCCGGAGCACGTCCGCCTGACCCTCTGGTCCTTCGTGGCGACCGGCGCTCTCGCCGGCGTGGTCGCGCTCACCGCGATGGCAGCGGCGGGAGATCTCACCACCGCGAGTTCTCGGGCCATGGCGCCCTACCTCTCGCCCAACCAGCTTGGCATGTTCCTGAGCCGAGCGGGAGCCGTTGCCGCGGCAATCGTCTTGTTCGCTGGCCCCAACAACCGCACCGAGCGACGGCTCAGCCTCGCCGCTCTCGCCCCGATTGGGGCGGCTCTGGCCCGCTCGCTATCCCTTGGCGCGTGGATCGGCTTTGGCGTGGCGCTGGTTCTCGAGGCGGCGCTGCGCGGCCGCCGGACGGCGGCGTTGGTCATCGCTGGGCTCGCCCTCATCGGCGCGTTGGCCGTCGCCCTGGCGCCGCGCGACCGGATCTCCGAGCGATGGGACCCCGCCAGCGGCACCGCGCTGAGCCGAGTCCAAATCTGGACCGCTGCGGCGCGAATGATCGCCGACCACCCCATCCTCGGCGTCGGCATGGATAATTTCCTGTACGCCTATCGTGGCGGGTACATGCTCCCCGAATCGTGGCGCGAGCCCAATATCTCCCACCCGCACAACTGGATTATGGATTTCTGGCTTCAGCTCGGTATCCCAGGGCTGGCGGCCTTCGCGGCATCCATGGGATGGACGATCAGTGCGGCGCTCCGCATCGCGCGAGCCGGGGCAGCCTCAATCGATCGCCAGCTCGGGGCCGCGGCGCTCGGCACAACGGCAATTCTGCTCACCCATGGTTTCGTCGACAACAGCTATTTTCTGGTGGACCTGGCAACGCTGTGGTGGGTCATGATCGGGCTCCTGATCGTTCGCGACGCGGATCGTCGCGCTGGCCAGCTGTCAGCACCGTAAAATCACGGGTGCCCCAGGTTTCGCGTCCACGGGAGAACCTTCGTGAAAGCGCTCGTCGCCGGCGGCGCCGGCTTTCTCGGGTCCCACTTGTGCGAACGGCTGCTCCAAGACGGCGCGACCGTGACGTGCGTGGACAACCTCATCACGGGCTCGCGCGCGAACGTCGAGCACTTGGTGTCGCACCCACGCTTCACCTTCATCGAGCATGACGTCACGCGTCCCCTGGACTTCACCGGCGACGTCATCGCCCATCTTGCCAGTCCCGCCAGCCCGAACCCATGGAGCCCCAAGAGCTATCTCGCTCATCCGCTGGAGACCGCACTGGCGAATTCAGAGGGAACGCGTCAGCTTCTCGATCTCGCCTACCGCAATCGCGCAACCTTTCTTTTCGCCTCGACCTCAGAGGTGTACGGCGATCCGCTGGAACATCCCCAGCGCGAGTCCTACTGGGGAAACACGAACCCGATCGGAATCCGATCCTGCTACGACGAGAGCAAGCGATTCGGCGAGTCGTTAGCGATGGCCTACGTCCGAGCCCGCGATGTCGACGCGCGGATCGTTCGGATCTTCAACACGTACGGACCGCGCTGCGATCCGGCGGACGGCCGAGTCATCCCCAACTTCATCAACCAGGCGTTGACAGGCAGGCCCATCACCATCTATGGCGACGGGACGCAGACGCGAAGTCTGTGCTACGTGTCGGACTTAGTTGAAGGGTTGTTTCTGGCCATGACCTGTTCGCAAGCCAAACACGAGGTCATCAACCTCGGGAATCCCGAGGAGCACACCGTGCTCGAATATGCCCGGCTCGTGCGGGACCTGTGCGAATCACGCTCCGATGTCCTCTTCGAGCCCTTGCCGGCAGATGACCCGACGCGGCGTCAGCCGGACATTGCAAAAGCGCGCCGCCTCCTCGACTGGAGCCCGCACGTTCCGCTGCGCGATGGCCTCCGCCAAACGATCGCCTGGTACCGGGCGCAGATCGAGCGCGCCGAGCTTGCGCGAATGCCAGATCACGAGGGCCGACCGGGGTGATCGGCGCGGCGCGGGCGCCTCTACCCATACGCTTTTTCGGACCGGGCTCGCTCGCGGTCGGTGCGACTGGTCTGGCCGTCGCGGTCGGGGTATTGCCACTCCCGCTGGCGGGCATCGTCGCGGTCGGCGTCCCCACCGTTCTCCTTGGCGCGGTGGTGCCCCGAATCACGCTCACACTCCTGCTGTTCTCGATTCCATTCTCGTCGTTCGCCAAGGTCAGCACGGGTTCGTTCGACGTTACGTCGACGGACGCCCTGGTTGGGCTCCTGTGCGCGTCCTGGATTGCCCGGGCCATGCTGAGGCGTGAGCTCACCATCGTCGGCGGGCCCACGATCGTGGCCGCCATCGCGCTTCTCGGGGCGGAGGTCCTCGCCTCGGTCACGGCGATCAGCTTTCCCCTTGCCATCAAGGAGATGATCAAGCTCGCGGAGTTGATCGCCGTGGCGCTTTACGCCGCGACCAACCTTCGTCGCGCCGGCGATCTCCGATTCATCATGCGGGCGTCCTTCGCCGCAGGAGTGGCGGAAGCGATGGTCGGCCTCTTTCAGTTCGTCACCGGTCGCGGTCCCGCGACCTTTGCGATCGGGCCCTTCATCCGCGCCTACGGCGATTTTTCGCAGCCGAACGCCTTCGCAGGCTACATTGCCCTGATCTTGCCCTTCGCCGTCGCGTGGATGCTGCTTCCAGGACGCGGGCGTCTCGCGGCGGGTCTGGTCGCCGGCATCCTGGGCATGGCGATGCTGGCGAGCCTCTCCCGAGGCGCGTGGCTGGGCACCGGGATGGGCCTGGCCGCCATGGCGCTGTTGTGGACTCGCCACGCGAAGCGCGTGATCGCCACGGGCGCAATCATGATCGCGCTCCTATTTCCTGCCGCTCGTGCCGGCCTGGTCCCCACGTCGATCGTCGACCGACTGACCGTCGTGCTCGAAAACTATTGGATCTTCGACGTGACCCAGGTCGAGCCGGACCCATCCAATTGGGCGATCGTGGAGCGAATGGCCCACTGGCAGGCCGGATGGGCCATGGCGATGGATCACTTCATCACGGGCGTGGGGCCGGGAAACTACGAGGCAGCCTATCCCGACTACTTCTTGCCGACCTGGGTAGAACCCCTCGGCCATGCGCATAATCTGTACTTGAACATGTTTGCTGAAACCGGGATTATCGGGCTCATCGCCTTCTCGACCTTTACCGTGCTCATATTCATCCGCATCATCCAGGCGCTACGCCGGAATCGTGCCCTTCGCAGTGCGACTCAGTCCCCAGCAATTCGTTCGGACCTCTTGGTGCGCCGCGTCGTACTCATTGGCGCGATGGGCGCCGCGGTCACGTTCAGCGTGCACAATACGTTCGACAACATGTTCATCCACGGTATGGGCGTGCAATTCGGGCTCGTTCTCGGACTCATCGAGGCGCAGATGGCGGGCGACACGGCCCCGCGCACATCGACAAGCAACAACCGCGACGGCAATATCCTCGACGGTTCTGCGTAAGATCTCGTGCGCATTGGCATCGACTACACCGCGGCCGTGAACCAGACGGCGGGGATCGGGCGCTTTGTCAGAAGCCTGGTGCGCGCGGTGGCGGCAATCGATCACGACAACGAATACGTGCTCGTCCACGCCGCGCCGAACCCCGGTCGGGTCGTCGACGCGCCCATTGCGGATAACGTCAGCACCCGCCAGCTCCGCCTGCGAGAACGCTACCTCAACGTCATCTGGCACCGGCTACACGCGCCGATTCCGGTCGACCTCTTCGCCGGCCCTCTGGATGTGTTCCATTCGCCGGATTACGTGCTACCGCCCGTCCGCCGCGGGGTTCGCTTGATCACGGTCCACGACTTGGCCTTTCTCGTTCAGCCGGAATGCGCGGACGAGCGCCTCCGCGAGTTTCTCGAGCAAGCAGTGCCCAAATCCGCGGGAGAGGCAGACTACATCATCACCGATTCGGAGAACACGCGAAACGATGTGATCTGCCTGCTGGATGCCGCGCCCGAGCGCGTGTTCGTGGTTCCCGGCGGGGTCGATCCCAGCTTTCGCCCGGCGAGCGCGCAGGAAGTCGCGGCGGTGCGGGCCGAATATGAATTGGCTCGCCCATACCTCCTGGCCATCGGGGTCATCGAGCCGAGGAAGAACTTTCCCCGCTTGATCGACGCGTACGCCCGGTTCCGCGTCCGAACCGGGCTCCAGCACCAGCTCGTCATCGCCGGCGGGAAGGGCTGGTTGAGCGAAGCAACATACGACCAAGCGGAGCGCTCGGCCTTTCAATCGGACATTCGATTCACCGGCTACGTGCCGGAGCGGTACCTCGCCGCCCTGTACACCGGCGCGGAGGTGTTCGCCTACCCATCCCTCTACGAAGGATTCGGGCTCCCGGTGCTCGAAGCGATGGCCTGTGGGACGCCGGTGGTCTGCGCCAATACGTCATCCCTGCCGGAGTTCGCGGGGGATGCAGCGCTCCTTGTGCCCCCGGAGGACCTGGACGCAATGGCCGATGCGCTCGAGCAAGCCTGCGTCGACACCGACGTTCGCGAGGACCTCCGCACGCGTGGAGCGAAGCGCGCGGCGAGCTTTCCCTGGGAGCGCTCGGCCGCGAAGCTGGTTGAGATCTACGAACAGGTTGCAGGTGCGAGCCATTAGCGCGCTCCCGTCGAGTGGCATGGCGCGACGGTCGGAAAGAGCCCCGGGAACGGGCGCCCTTCACGAGCGGAGGCGCTGGGTCTTCGAGCACATCCCGCCCAATGCCGACCGACTCCTCGATGCTGGCTGCCACGACGGCGAAAGCACCGCGGCATTCGCCCGCAGGGTCCGCTTCGCCCTCGGGTTCGACGCCGACGTCGAGGCACTGCGCCACGGCGCCCAGATTCACGCGGGGAAGCTGTGCGCCGCGAGCGCGGACGCCATCCCATTCGCGGATGGCAGCTTCGACTGTGTCGTCTTCAGCGAGGTGATGGAACACCTACCGGCCGAAGCCGAGAAAGCCTGCGTGCGGGAGCTCAGGCGCGTGTGTCGCGAGGGCGGCCGCTTGATTCTCACCACTCCGCATCGGGGGCGCTTCTGGTGGCTTGATCCCTTGATGATGAAGACGCACCTTCGGCGCGTCATGCATTCCCTTCGAAACCGGGCCGTGCCGATGAAAGGACACAAGCATTACCATCTCGACGAGCTCCGGGCGCTGCTCGATCCGTATTTCGAAATCGAGCACGTCGCTCGGGTCGGGTGCCTGTTGTACCCGGTGGCCTACTGGGGATACCTGCTCCCGTTTGGGCTCGGAAGGCTCCCGCCATTGGCCGCGCTCTGGCAGCGGATGATGGACGCAGACTATCTCCGAGAATGCGGGGACGCGGCGTACAACGTCTGTATCATCGCGACCGCGCGCGGCGCGTGGCGCGCGCCCCAGGCGGCGACGAGCGCTGCGCTGGTGCCCCCATCACGCGACGAATCTCAGGGCTGATAGAGACCGAAATGCGGATTGGCGTCAACGCGCTCTTCCTCCAGCGCCCGGCGACGGGGATGGGGCAGCACCTGTTTCACCTCCTGGAGGGACTGGACGAATACGACGACCAGAACACCTATGTGCTGCTCAGCCCCCGCTTCCGCCATTCGACGATGGGTCGATTCCCGCAGCTCTCCGAACGGTTCGAAAACATCGAAGTCGTGAGCGCGCTTCGCCGATTCGGCGAACGCTTCGAAAGCCTGTGGTGGGAGCAGGTGGGAATCGTGCGAACGTGTCACCACGAAAGCATCGATATTCTCCATTGCCCCTATTTCGCCGCGCCCTACTTCCTGCCCTCCAAGACCGTGGTCACCGTTCACGACGTGATCCCGCTCGTCATGCCCGAGTACCGCATGCGGCCCCAGAGCCGGATGTATACGAGCCTCGTTTCATTCACCGTTCGGCGGGTCAACGCCATCATCACCGTCTCCGAGTACTCCAAGCGCGACATCATGCGGACCCTTCACATCCCGGAAGAACGCATTCACGTCATCGGGAACGCCGTTGACGCGAGCTATCGGCCCATAACCGATACGCGACTGATCGATTCCGTCCGCGAACGGTACGGGATCGGGCCGAAGTACATTCTCTACTTCGGCGGATTCGACGTGCGCAAGAACGTGGACCGCGTGCTGCAGGCGTACGCGGCCTTACCAACGCCAGTCAAGAACGAGTACCAGCTCGTGATCGCGGGTCGGCTGCACCTCCTCGGCCATCCGTTGTACCCAGACCCCCGGCCCCGCGTCCGGGAGCTGGGGTTGGAAGACCACGTCGTCGTGACCGGACAAATCCGAGAGCAGGACAAGGCGCCACTGTACAGCGCCGCCGCGCTCTACATATTTCCCTCGTTGTACGAGGGATTCGGGATTCCCGTCTTGGAGGCAATGGCGTGCGGAGCAGCGGTCATCACGTCGAACTTGTCCGCCCTTCCCGAGGTCGCCGGCGACGCGGCGCAGCTCGTCGACCCGTACCGGGTGGAGGCCATTCGTGATGCCATGGCGGAGCTGCTGGAGAACGCAGCCCTGAGAGACAGCCTGCGCGAGCGGGCCCTCGCCCGCGCGAGCCACTTTAGCTGGCAGCGCGTGGCGCAACAGACGCTCGACGTGTACAAGAAGCTTGCGGCGAACTAGCGGCTCCGACGACGCGGCCCGCGCGCGAGACTGGCGTTTCCCATGAGGGTGCTGATGCTCTCCAAGGCGCTCGTCGTTGGCGCCTACCAGCAGAAGCTCGTGGAGATCGCTCGGCACGGCGAAATCGATTTGACCGCCGTCGCACCACCCTCGTGGCGCGACGGCGCGGCCGAGCGCTTCATCGAGCAGCGGGAAGCGAGCGGGTACAGGCTCATCGTTTCGCCCATCGCGGCCAACGGGAATTTTCACCTCTTTTTCTTCCCGCAGCTCCCCAAGATTCTCGACGACTGCCAGCCCGACCTCCTCCACGTGGAGGAAGAGGCCTACAACCTGGCGACATTCCTTGCCGTGTGGCACGCGCGCCGGCGGCGCATTCCTTCAGTGTTCTTCACGTGGCAAAACATCGCGCGAAGGTACCCGCTCCCCTTTCGGTTGATGGAGCGGTACGTCTACCGCAACGTGGGGTGCGCCATCGCTGGCACACGGTCGGCGGAGCGCGTGTTGCGCGGGAAAGGGTATCGGGGTGTGGTGCGCGTCATCCCGCAATTTGGGGTCGACCCGACGGTCTTCTCGCCAGCTCCCGAGCATCCCGAATCCAGCGGGGCCGATGGTGGCGTCATCACGATCGGTTTCGCCGGTCGACTGGTGCCCGAGAAGGGCGTCGAGGTCCTCGTCGACGCGTGCGCGCGCCTGGATCGTCCCTATCGACTCGTGATTCTCGGGAATGGCCCCGCACTGCCATCGATACGGGCGCGGATCCGCCAGTATGGGATCGAAGACCTCGTGGATATAAGAAACGCCATCGATTCGCGCGAGATGCCGCAGTTCCTTCGAAGCCTCGACGTGCTCGTGTTACCGTCGCTGACGCGCCCCAACTGGGCCGAGCAATTCGGCCGGGTCTTGATTGAAGCGATGGCGTGCGGTACTCCCATCATTGGATCGAGCTGTGGAGAAATCCCGGATGTCGTCGGCGATGCGGGGCTGATCGTGCCGGAGGGCAATGCGTCCGCTATCGCCGAAGCGGTCATGCGCCTGGCCAAGGATGGCCGCCTGCGGGCGGACCTGATCCAGCTCGGAAGGCGCCGGGCGCTCGAGCGTTTCACCCACGCGCGTGTCGCCCAGGACACCGTCGACCTCTACCTCGCTTGCGCGAAAGCCTGACCTCCAGCGTCACCACAACCAGCGGTCCAGCTCACTCCGCGTGAAGAGGGCGTCGAGGTCGAACCCGGCGGCGGCCACGGCTTCGCGCGCGCCCTCCTCTCGATCGATGACGCCGATAATCTTGGCGACGCGACACCCCGCCTCGCCCAGTACGTGCGCCGCACGGATCGCCGAGCCCCCACTCGTCAGCACGTCCTCCACGACGACGACGGAGTCGCCGGTGGCATATACGCCTTCAACCTGCTTCCCCGTGCCATACGCCTTCTGCTCGCCGCGGACGATGAGGAACGGCACGCCGGAAGCGAGCGAGGCGGCCGCTGCCAGCGCCACAGCCCCCAGCTCCGGCCCGGCGATGCGATCGGTGCCTGGCGGTAGGCGCTGCGCGATCATGTCGCCGACCGGGCGAAGAAGGTCAGGCTGCGTCTCGAACCGGTACTTATCGAAGTAATATTTGCTTCGTCGACCTGAGGCCAGAAGGAAATCACCCTTCAGGTATGCCGCGGCGACGAGCTGACGCGCCAATTCCTCTCGATCGATCGCGTGCACGAGGACCTCCGCAATGCTGTCTCTCAAGATCCCGCTGCGTACAGAGGGTACGAGATGGCTTTGGTATACTCGGCCCACATGGTTAGGCGCGAGGGAGCCTTCCGTGCCCATCTACGAATACCGCTGCCGCGGCTGCGGTCGCCGCGTCCAGCTTTTCTTCCGCTCGTTCTCCTCGGTCTCAACGGCAACCTGCCCCCACTGCCACTCTACGCAGCTCGATAGACTCCCGTCTCGTATCTCGCGCGTTCGGTCGGAGTCGTCCTACGAGGACTTCCTCTCCGATCCTTCGAATCTGGAAAATGTTGACTACGAGGATCCGCGGGCCGTCGCGACGTGGGCGAGGCGGATGGGAGAAGCGGCGGGCGTGGATATGGGTGATGACTACGAGGAGATGCTGGACCAGATGGAGCGCGGGGAAGACCCCGGCGACCTCGGGTTCGACGAGGGAAGCGCGGACGCCATGTCTGACTTCGACGACGACCTCTGAGCGCCGTTGAAGGGCGCAGCCACTCCGTGCGCCCTACGCGTCGGCCAAACCCTGGAGCTGCTTGCTGCGCGTGGGATGGCGAAGCTTGCGCAGCGCCTTCGCCTCGATCTGCCGAATCCGCTCCCGCGTGACTCCCAGCTCGGCCCCAATCTCGTCGAGCGTGTGCTGGCGTCCCGTGCCGAGGCCGTACCGGAGATCGAGGACCCTGCGCTCGCGCGGGGTCAGGGAATCTAGCACGTCCGCGACCTGCTCTCGCAAGAAGGCGCGGGCCCCGGCCTCCTCCAGCCCTTGCGCGTTGCGATCTTCGACGAAATCGCCCAGCAGCGTGTCCTGGTCGTCGCCGACCGGCGTTTCCAGGGAGATGGGCTGCGGGAGCATATTCAGGATCTCGCGCACACGGTCGGCGGGCAGCTCCGCCGCCTCGCCGATCTCCTCGTAGGTGGGCTCTCTGCCGAGCTGTTGCTGGAGCTGCGCGAGAGTGCGCGTCAGCCGATTGATCGTCTCGACCATGTGGACCGGAATTCGGATGGTGCGGGCATGGTCCGAGATCGCGCGCGTCACCGCCTGACGGATCCACCAAGTGGCGTAGGTGCTGAACTTGAACCCGCGCCGGTAGTCGAACTTCTCCACGGCCCGGAGAAGCCCGATATTGCCCTCCTGGATGAGATCCGCGAGCGGTAAGCCCCGGTTCATGTATCGCCGGGCCACGCTCACGACGAGGCGCAAGTTCGCCTCCACCAACGCGCGGCGTGCCGCCGCTCCGGCCAGCACCTCGCGATTGAGCCTCGACCATTCCTCGGCTTGAATCGCTTCATGCTGGGAGAGATATGCACGCGCGGCGTTGCCCGCCTCGATGGCGCGCGCCAGCTCGACCTCCTGCGCACCGTTCAGGAGGGCAACCCGACCGATTTCCTGGAGGTACAGCGGTACCGCTTCGCCGACCTGCTCGGTCGCCTCGTCGCGAGGCTCGTCAGCTATCGCAAGCGCTTCCTGGATGTCGGTCATCCTCTCCGGCGCCACCCCGGCGACCCCTCGAGTGTCCGGCGAGCAGGTGGCCCCTACGGAACGCTCGCCCTGCTGTCAGTGTACCGTAACAATCCGCGGCGACCAGCGCAGGCCTGCAACGCGTCTATAACAGTTCTTAACCAGGAAGCGGCCAGTCGATCCGGTCATCGCACCGAGCGATCACCAGACCGGAGGCGGGCTTGGGGTAGAAGTAGGTTGACTTCTCGGGCATCCGGTCCTCGGCGTCCGCGACAGCCATGACCTGTTCGACCGGCGTGGCCCGTACCAGGAACGCCAGCGCCGCCCCATCGGGGGCGCCGACGCGCTCGACGTCCGAGACCTCCCGCGAATAGGTGAGCAGCCCTCCAGCGAAGAGGGCCGCGCTCCCCATCGGGAACAGTTGATCGATGGCGAGCGCGTGGAGCGCTGCGAGATCAAGCTTGCGCCAGGCGGACGAATGCCCCCCCGCGACGTCGGCTGGCACCTCGGGCTGCCCCTTTAAGACCGCGATGGCGCTGACCCCGAGTGGCGGCGAGTAGACGCCAAAGGCGGGCCGCCCGGGCACGCGTTCAAGCTCCGCGAGGATCCCCTTTGGCCCGCCACCGGCGTCAACGACGTCGAACCGTCGCCCCAGATGGTCCAGCAGCCTCTCCCGGCTCACGCTCTGAATCGCCGCGGCGGATAGCAGCCGGTGCGTTCCAAACACGATGAGCCCTGGATCGGACGCCTCCACAAAGTAGGTGAGCGCGAAGCTCCACCCCGCCGAGTCCGATTCAGCGGGCGCGACAGCGGCTGCCTGATCGCGGAAGTGAAGCGCCGTTTCATACCGGTGGTGTCCGTCGGCGATGTAGACAGGCCCGCGCGTTAGGGCGTCGTGGATGCTCCGAAGGAGGTTCGGCTCGCGGACGGACCAGAGACGATGGCTCACGCCATCGTCGTCCACGGCTTGCACGGTCGGCGCGATTCCGTCCAGCGCCTGCCAGAGGCGGTCGGTCGCTCCATCCCGATCCCGGTAGAGACACCAGATCGGACTGAAGTTGGCCCGCGAGGCGCGGAGGAGCGCCAGCCGGTCGGCCTTTGGGCCCGCGTGCGTGTGCTCGTGCGGGCGGACTTCTCCCTTCTCCCACGGAGAGAGCCGAAGCGCCCCCAGGAACCCGCGCCGCACCGAAGTGGCTCCGTTGTGCGAAAAGCTGTGGGAATAGGCATACAGGGCCGGGCCGGCTTCGGGAACCAGGACCTCGTCGGCGAGCCAGCGCTCGAACCGCTCGGCCGCTCTCGCATAGCGGTCCGCCGTCTCGCCCTGGGGCGGCCCAGCGTCCTCCGACGGACCCTCCAACCGCACCATGTTGTACGGGCTTCGTTCCAGCAGGGCGGCCTGCTCGCTCGGCGAGATGATGTCGTAGGGAGGGCAGATCAAGGCTGAGAGGTCGGTCCCGAACCGGACGGCGTTGTAGCGTATGCCGCGAAATGGGCGCACGTCAGCCATGCAGCGAACCGTCCATACCCAGACAGTGTATACGGAGATGAGATCCGGAATCTGGGAGACCGCCCCGCCATCGGCGGCTATAATGTCGTCCGACGACCCACCGGAGAAGTTGATGCTTCGGCCGCATTGGGCGCTGTTCCTGGCCGTGGCGACCGTCATGTTGGCAGGATGCGTCACAGAGGAGCCACCCAGCGCCGCGACCGCGATTCCCAGCCTCCCGACGATCCCCCGACCCGCCCTCACCACCCCGAGCGCTGCACCCTCCCTCTCGCCGTCCCCGTCCGCCCTCCCGACAACCGAGACGTACACGGTGCGCGCCGGGGACACGCTGACCTCGATCGCCGCTCGCATTTACGGCGACGCATCCCAGTGGCGAGAAATCTATGAGGCCAACCGCGACCGGCTCTCGGGACCAGAAAGCCTGTCAACCGGAATGACCCTCAGGATCCCCGCCCTCCAACCGACGCCGCGGAGCACTGCGCAGCGGTGATCGGACGGCTCGGCTCCATGGCGCCCAGGCTCCTCGTCGCCCTTGCACTCATCGCGTGCGCCGCGGCGGAATCCGGGTGTGGCGCGCGCGCACGCGCCCAGAGCAGCCCGCAAATCATCCAGCCCACGCCCGATCGGACCATGGACGCCGTTGTCCGCGGCGTTGTGACCATTATCGTGCCCACGTCCTCCCCGCCCGCCCACGCGACGCCACCATCGATGGGAGTGAACCAGGTGCAGCTTGCCGTGCGCAGCACAGAAACCCCGGCCATGATCATTGCATCACCGGTCCACCTTCCCCCGGCGGCCCCTGCCGCGTCGAATACGGAAACCGCCGCCCCCACAAATACGGCCACGAACACCGTGGTGGCCACCGCGACGGCGAAAGAGACCAGCGCCGGGCTCAGCGTGACAAAAGCGGCGCCTCTTCAGGAGACGAAACCGACGCCGACGATCCTTGCGGTTCCAACGCCCGACGACCGGGCAGTGCCGCTCACCGCAGTCACAGGTGGATCACAGATTGCCACCACGCGGACGCCAAGTCGGTAGTTGGACAGGGCGCCGGCTTGCCGAGCCCGGACTCACACGGCTGGTCGCGGCTCAGAGGGGCGCGAGTCCCGATGGAGCCAGGGTCGGACGCTACCGCGTCAGGTCAGACATCGGTGCGAATGCGGCGTCGAGCAGCGTCACCGCCTCGTCGACACCGGCGGCTCGCCTCCAGCGAGCCGCCTCCCAAGGATGCATCGGAAGCCACGAGCGGATGCTCGTCAGCACTTGTTCCCACTCCGGTCCGACCACGATGATGGGCTTTTGCGCAAACTGCGGAATCTGGCCCAGGTTCCAGACGAGCGCCAACTCGAGCAAGGTGCCGATGCCCCCACGCAGAACGACGAAACCATCGCCGAAGGTTACCAGCCGTTCGAGTCGCGCAAAGAGTGTTTCGGCCACGATGTCCTGATCCAGCCAGACATTCGGAACAGCCGGGCGGTACGTGGCAATGCTCACGCCGATGGTCTGCCCGCCCGCCTCCTTGGCGCCCCACGCTGCGGCCTCCATGGTCCCCTCGTGGCCGCCGTTACAGACCGTCCAGCCTCGTTGCGCGAGAAGGGCGCCGAGTCGTTTTGCGGCCTCGTATTCCACGTCACCGCGCTGGGCTCGAGAGCTTCCAAAGATGGTGATCACGCGCCCAGCGACGCCGCGCTGCGAATCCATGGCTAACCTCAGGCCGTGGTATGCTATCGGGAATTGTTCCCGAGATCTCCTCGGTGTGAGTGAGTCAGGACACGGAGAGAGGGACCGAATGGTCGACATCGTTGCGCATCGCAATCTCGAGTCGGCGATCAGGCGCGTCCTCTTCGTCGAGCCCCAGAGCGGTTACTCCACCGGCTTCAACGATACCGTCCGCGTCGAGACCCTCGGTCCTGAATACCTCGCCGCCTCCGTGGCGGACGTCGTCGAGTGCGAGCTGGCCGATCTCCGAACGCCGGACGTCGACCTCACCGACCGCGTGCAACGCTTTCAGCCAGACCTTATCGCACTGAAGTGCGGCTACACCACCGACGTTCCGGTCGTGGCAGACCTTGCTCGACAGATTCGGGCCATGGACGCCACCCTTCCCATCATCGTCGGCGGCCACCACATCTCGCTTTCGCCAGAAGACCTCTACATCCCGGAAATCGACGCGATCGTGTACGGAGAAGCCGACGAGGTCTTTCCGGTCTTGATTCGCGAGCTCGGCGGAGAGCGGCGGCTCGACCGGATCCCCTACCTCCACTATCGTGACGAGGCCGGGGAATTCCGAAAAACAGTGCCCGAGATGCAGATAAGCAACCTCGTCCTGCACAACGATGCCTCAATGAACAACAGGCCGCTCGTGGCCCGTGAGCTGTGCGATCCCTATCGCGACCACTACTATTTTCTCTACTACCCGCGGCCCTACTCCATCGAGACCGCGCGCGGCTGCCGATATCGATGCTCCTTTTGCTCGGTCTGGCAGTTCCACCACGGTACCTATAAGGTAGAAGGTTGGGAGCGGACATTTCAGGAGATCGCCCGGATTCCCAACGGCTCGTACGTGAACATCGTCGACGATCTCGCCATCCAGGTGATGCCTCACGAGGATTATCGATCCTCGGACGCTTGGCATCTCGCAAACGCCCTCATCGAAAGTGGGAATCGACGACGGTTCTGGATGCAATGTCGAGCCGACAACATCGTGCGGAACAAGGAGCTGTACACGCGTTGGGCCGAGGCCGGGCTGGATATGATCCTCGTCGGCCTTGAGTCGGACGACCCGGCCGAGCTGAAGCGGGTGAACAAGGGCTCTCGCGTCAACGTGAACGAAGAGGCCATCACGTTCCTGCACAGCATCGGCGTCAAGCTCTGGGGCGCTCAGATCATATTCGCGGATTGGCTGCACGAAAAGTTTGATCACCTCACCGAATACAACAAGCGGCTCGGAATTGAGTGCCCGCAATTCACGATCCACACGCCGCTCCCAGGAACGGTGGACTGGCAAAAATACAAGGACCAGCTCATCACGCAGGACCGGCGCTACTTTGACTTCCTCCACCCAGTCCTCCCAACTGCGTTACCCATTCATCAGTTCATCGAGCGCTACGTGCAGCTCTACAAGGACTGCCACATGAGCCTCAGTGAGCTGACTCGAATGGTGCGCGAAGGTCTGGTCCCCCGCGCGGGAGTGACGTCGTTCATGCGGAAGTTCAAGCACCTTCTGGACCCGAAGACATACCAAAGCGCCATAGACCTCCACGAGCGCGTCGCGCAGGCGACCCCGTAAGCGACGCTGCGAGTCCCGCTCGCGCCAAGGTTCCCCGCGGATCCCGAAGGCGCCCGGAAGTCCGTGCGTGCGCGAATTGGCATGTTACGAATCGTGCGACGCGGGCGCTATTGCTCGGTTTCTGTTTTTGCGCCAGTCGGTTGTAGCCGCGCCGGATGTTTGATACCCTGTTGCAACATTCGATGAGGTTCAACGGGAGGCGGTGGCGCGCCGCATGTCAGCGATCACCCAGGAGAAGTTCATCACGCTCGGGCACCCGAGCTACGTCTGGCGACGCGGACAGGACAGGCGCCTCGATCTCATCCGAAAGTACGTTCCGCTGGAAAACCAACGCATCCTGGACGTTGGCTGCGGGATCGGGACGTACGTCCATCGATTTCGCGACTTTTCCGACGAGGTGTACGGCGTCGACATCGACGAGGAGAAAGTTCGGCAGGCGTCCGCGCGCTTGCCGAACATCTACCATGCCGCCGCGGAGCAGCTCCCCTTCGACGACGAGACCTTCGACGTGATCCTGCTGCACGAGGTCATCGAGCACGTGGCCAGCGACGCTGCGACGATTCGCGAGGCGGTTCGGTGCCTTCGGCCGGGCGGCGACCTGATTATCTTCGCCCCGAACCGGATGTATCCGTTCGAAACGCACGGCTTCTATCTCGGGAAACGCTTCATTTTTCGTCTCTGTCCGTTCGTGAACTACACGCCGGATGCCGTGCGAAACATCTTCTGCCACCATGTCCGCATCTACACGCGACGCGGAATCAAGCGGCTCTTCAGGGGACTGAACGTCGACTTTACCGTCTGCTCCCACATCTATCCGGGGTTCGATAACATAACGGAGCGACACCGTATACTCGGGCGTTGGCTGCAGGGGCTTGCCGACGTGGCAGAGCACACCGCGCTCCGAGCATTTGGGATCTCACATTTTGTCGTCGCTCGAAAGCGAATATCGGAGCACGCCCACGCTGGCTAGGCCATTCGTGGCGCAGGCTCACTGAAAGGCTTTGCTGGCCGACGTGCGTTGAGGCACGGGGAGAGTTAACCCATGCGATTAGACATCGGCCATCGAACAGACATCGGCCGCCGGCGAGACCACAACGAAGATTTCCTCGGTGTCTACCAGCCGGACATCGATGTTGAGACGGCCCATCGGGGATTGCTCTTCGTCGTCGCGGACGGAATGGGCGGGTATGCCGCCGGCGAGGTCGCGAGCCGTACCGCCGTGGAAGCGGTCAAACAAGCCTACTACGGCGACCTGTTCTCGGACCTCGAGGATGCGCTCACCCGGGCGCTGACCACCGCGAACGACATGGTCGTCCAGGAAGCGAACCGCGATGCGGAGCGCGCCGGCATGGGGACCACGATCGCGGTCGCGGTTCTTCGAGGAAACGAGTTGGTCGCCGCAAACGTCGGCGACAGCCGCGTGTACGTGATCCGAAAGAGCGAGATCCAGCAGCTCACGCACGACCACTCCTGGGTGGCGGAACTCCTTGCCGTGGGGAAGATTACCCCAGAAGAAGCGATGCGCCATCCAATGCGCAACGTCGTTACGCGGTCCCTCGGTGGTCGACCCCAGGTGGACGTCGAGGTCTATCCTCGATTCCGGGTCGAGCCCGGCGACGCGATTCTCGTCTGCTCGGACGGACTTTGGGGCATGGTGCCGGGGGAGAAGATCCTTCAGATTATTGACTCGCTCTCGGCGCAGGCGGCAGCCGATGCGCTCATCGCCGCGGCGAATGAAGCTGGCGGCGTTGACAACATCTCGGCTATTGTGTGCCGCGTGCTGGGCGATCCGACGGATAGCGACACCGACCGGACCGAAATGATCGACCCGCTCGAAATTCAGGACACTCAGCCCATTTCGCGCCCGTGATGTGCCGGAGTCCTCACGCATCCGCGCGACCGGCGAAGCCCAGCCCATGACATGCCAAGGAGGCCGTGAATGATCTGCCCGTTTTGTGGGACCGAGAGCGCAGCCGATGCCGCAACGTGTGCCAACTGCGGGCAGCCGCTCCTGGAAGTACAACTGACGTGGCAGACGGAGGGCGCGCCGCCGCAAACGATCCCCCTTCGGCGGACAATGACCATCGGCCGCGTGCCTGGCAATGACATCGTCATTAGCGACACGGCACTCTCGCGCCAGCACGCCCGGATTCAGGTGACCGCTGACGGCATCGCCGTCGTCGATCTCGGCAGCTTGAACGGGACCTTCGTCAACGGCGAGCGGATCTATGAAGAGCAGCAACTGCGGGAGGGAGACGAGATCCGCGTCGGCAGAACCGTGATGAGCGTCAGCCAGCAGCAGATCTCTGTCCCGATGGGCGAGGTTGGCGCAGAGGCCACGGTCGCCCTGGAAGGATTCCCGAGCGCCGCGGGCGGCCCCGAGGCAGAGGGCGGCGCAACCGTGCTGGTCGAGCCCGAGCCGGCGCCCACCGTATGGGTCGGCGAAGAGGAGGCCCGTGGGCCGGTCGCCCAGGAACCGTGGGCACCCGAAGAAGAACAAGCGCAGCTTGAGCCGGAGGAGGCGGCTTCGTCCGACGCGACCATGATCGGACAGGCCCAGGTGCCTCCCGAGCCGGTCGCCGAACCGGAATGGGTGGAGCCGGAAGTCGCCGGTTACCTCGTCTCAGCCGACGGGCGAACTCCCATCGCGCCATCCGTGACCATCGGCCGCGCGGAGGGCAACGACATCCGACTCGAGGGCGACCGCCTCGTCAGTCGCACCCACGCTCGCATTGAGGGCCGCGACGGCGGGGTGTGGCTGGAGGATCTCCAGAGCGCAAACGGGACGTTCTTGAACGGCGAGCAGGTGAAGCAGCCCGTGCTCCTCGCCGACGGTGACGAAATTCGCATCGGGAGCAGCGTCTTCCGGTTCGAGACTCCTATTCCCGCGGCCATGCCCGAAGAAATTGGCGAGGCCTCGGCGACTCAACTTATCCCGGAAGAGATCGAGCCCGCCGGGGTCCGCGGCGGCACCGACGCCCTGCGCGCCGTAGAGCCCGGACAGGCGCTGCCGGGACAAGCAGCGGAGGAACTCGTGCGCGCGCACCCGGAGGTTGCCGCCGGAGCGCCTACCCGAACGGGCCCCGCGGTCACAGACCCTTCCGATCAATTCCATCTGGTCGTCAACTTCGGGCCAGAGACGGGCAGCATCTTCCCTCTGGTGAAGGACGTGACTGTCATCGGTCGAGCCGCAGACGATGCGGACTACGACATTCAGCTCAACGACCGCGCGGTGTCGCGGCCGCATGCGAAGGTCGTGAAGGAGCTGGACGGCTTTTCGATTCACGATCTCGACAGCGCCAACGGCACGTGGGTCAATTACACCGAGGAGATCTCGGCGCCCCGCATGCTGGCTGACGGTGATGTGATCAAGGTGGGAAAGACGACGCTGGTCTACCGAGTCCCCGCGTCGTCACGGCCTGCCCAAGGCGAAATCGTACTCGACCCCACGGCGGGACAAATCGTGACCGTCTTTTCGCTGAAGGGCGGCGTGGGCACCACCACCATCGCCGTGAACCTCGCCGTCGCGTTCCGCCAGGTTGCTCAGCAGAGCGTGTTGATCATCGACCTCAGCACGGAGCGCGGGGCCGTAGGCGTCCACATGAACCTCAGTCCAAAGCTCACGCTCGCCGACCTGCCGGCCGACCCGTCGACGATCGATTGGGACGTCATCCAGAGCGTCATCATCCATCACGACAGCGGAATCGACGTCCTTCCTGCCCCACCATCGCCACAGACGGCGGAGCTGGTGAGCGCTGCGGCCGTAAGCGCGATCCTGCCGCAAGTTCGGGCGCGCTACAAGTGGGTCATTGTCGACACAAACCCGACGTTCTCGGAGTTGAATCTCGGCGTATTCGACCAAAGCGACCTGATCCTGCTCCCCCTGGCGCCCGACATGACGACCGTCAAGGTGATGCAGTCGACCCTCGACGTCTTCGCAGCGCTGCAAACCCCGGCCGAGCGGCGGGTGCTGGTGCTCAATCAGATCCACCCACGTGCCCGCATCGGTCAGACCGAGCTCGAACAGCACCTCGGCGAGCGCATAGGCCTCACGCTTCCATACGCCGAGGACGCGGTCCTCGATTCCATCGATCGCGGAGTGCCCCTCGCCTTGACGCATCCCGACCATCCCACCATTCAGGCGATCCAGGCCTTCGCCGCCAAACTTGCGCAGGTCAAGGTGGAAGCAGCCGCCAAACCCAAGCGCGGCGGTTTTGGGCAATGGGTCCAAGGACTCATCGGCCCCCGACACCATTGATTCAAAACAACGGGAACGGAACACATAGCCGGCAGCCAATGATTGCTCTCAGCCGACATCACAAAACCATTACAGTTCCTGCTATGCTCGGGTTTTGCACTATCGTGCGCACGACTCGCGGCCTAACATCCTGAGTCCCGATGCGCATGGACCTGCGGATGACAACGGTTATTGCCATTGCGAACCAAAAAGGCGGTGTGGGGAAAACCACCACAACGGCCAATCTGGGCGCATCTCTCGCCCAGCTCGGGCAGCGCGTGCTCCTGGTGGACCTCGACCCCCAGGGCAATCTGACGGCTGCCTTCGGTTTGAATCGGCAAGTCGAGGAAACCGTCGCCCAGGCCCTACTGGATCGGGCGTGCCGGATGCCCATCCTCGAGGCCATCAACCATGCGCCCGGGTCCATCTCCGTCGTCCCGGCCTCGATCCCCCTCGCGGCGGCGGAGGCGGCCCTGATGACCAAGCTGGGTCGCGAGCTGCGACTTCGCGATCAAATCCTCACCGTTTCCGACCGCTACGACTTCGTACTCATCGATACGCCGCCATCGCTGGGATTGCTGACAATCAACGCGCTCGTCGCGGCCACGCGCGTTATCATCCCGACCGAGGCGCGCTACTTCTCCCTTCAAGGTCTGCAGATGCTCGAGGAGAGCATCCAGGAGATCCTGTATTTGAACGCTTCGCTCAAAGTCCTCGGGATTCTGTTGAGTAAGCTCGATCGGCGGCTTCGAGAGGAACGTGCCGTCTCGAACTACCTGCGGGAGCGCTGGGGCGACCTCGTATTCGCCACCGAGATCGGGACCAACAGCAAGATCCTAGAAGCGGGATCGGCGGGAACTTCCGTCTTCTGCTACGGAGGCGCCGAACGGGCCGCCGAATCATACGTGCAACTTGCTCAAGAGGTGATGAATCGTGTCTAAGATTTCCTCGGGGTTCGATCCGGAGCGGCTGTTTCAGACAGCTCGCGGTGAACCCGTTGTCGAGCGAATTCTCGACGATCAGGCTGGGGGCGGAGCCAAAGGCTTCACCGAAGTGAAAATCATCGGGGTTGGCGGCGGCGGCAACAACGCGGTCAACCGGATGATCGACGCGTCGGTGCAGGGCGTCGACTTCGTTGCACTGAACACCGACGCGCAAGCGCTGGGGATCTCGAGCGCACGCTGCAAGATGGTCATGGGCCAAAAGCTCACCAAGGGGCTCGGGGCCGGTGGCGACCCGGGAGTCGGTGAAAAGGCGGCCCAGGCAAGTGAAGACGAAATCCGCGACGTGATCAAAGGCGCGGACATGGTGTTCATCACGGCCGGCATGGGCGGAGGAACCGGGACCGGCGCCGCCCCGGTCGTCGCGGAGATCGCGCGGGACGAGCGCGCCCTCACCGTCGGCATCGTGACCATCCCCTTCACCTTCGAGGGGTCCCGCAGAGCGCGCGTGGCCGACAAGGGCGTGGAGCTGCTGCGCGATCGCGTCGATGCCCTCATCGTGATCCCCAACGATCGCCTTCTCGCGCTGGGCGACCGAAATCTTCCGGTCGTTGAAGCGTTCCGACTCGCCGACGACGTGCTGCGCCAGGGCGTGCAGGGGATCTCAGACCTCGTCACGCAGACCGGTCTGATCAATCTCGACTTCGCCGACGTGAAATCGGTCATGTCTGGCGCGGGAACCGCGATGATGGCAATCGGCGAGGGGACCGGCGACAATCGCGCGCTTCAGGCCGCGCAGGCGGCCATCAGCAGCCCCCTGCTCGATGCATCGATCGAAGGCGCGCACGGGATCCTCATGAACATCACTGGTGGCTCCGACCTCACCCTGATGGAGGTCAACGAGGCCGCGCAGGCAGTTCAGGATCTGGTCGACAAGGACGCCAACATCATCTTTGGCACGGTGATCGTGCCCAATGCGAAGTCGGAAGTGAAAATCACCTTGATCGCGACCGGCCTGCAGCCCGGGTCCCGCACGGTTCGACCGCGCAGCACGTTCGGGGCGCCCACCATCCCCCCGCCTCCGGTCCACCCCGCGTCCAGCCCGCGATTTGATCGCCCGGACGATATCGACCTTCCGTCGTTCATGCGCCGGCGCCGGTAGATCCCGCTCGATTCGGTCAGTCGCAGAACCAGATGCCGAGAGCCCGGGCCGTTCGGATGTGCTCGCCGTCCGGTGGCACGGTTTTCAGCATGCCGAGCGCATCCGCGAGTGGAACGCTGTCGACGGTCGACCCGTGGTACGCCACCATTCGCCCGATCGCGCCATCGCCGAGCAGGCGAACCGCGGCGACGCCAAAGCGGGTCGCCAGAACGCGGTCGAATGGACTCGGGCTTCCGCCGCGCTGCAGGTGCCCCAACACCGTGACGCGAACCTCTTGCTCGAGCCGCTTCCCGAGCTGCTCTCCAAGCCAGTTCCCCATGCCGGCAAACCGCGCCCCGGCTCCGGTGGTCTCGCCCACGCGCATTTGACCGCCGTCTGCGCTGGCTGCGCCCTCGGCCACGACGATAATGCTGAACTTGCTCCCGCTGTGCTGACGAGCCACGATGGCGTCGACGATCCGATCCACACGGAAAGGAATCTCCGGGATCAGGATCACATCTGCGCCGCCGGCGATGCCGGATTCAATGGCGATCCAGCCTGCGTTGCGCCCCATGACCTCGAGGATCATCGTCCGATGGTGGCTCTCCGCGGTCGTATGCAGCCGATCGATCGCATCGGTCGCCGTCGCCACCGCGGTATCAAACCCGAAGGTCACGTCCGTCCCCGATAGGTCGTTGTCGATCGTCTTCGGAATGCCCACCACGCGAACGCCAAGCTTCATCAGGTCCTGCGCGATGGCGAGCGTTCCATCACCCCCGATGACCACCAGCGCGTCGATGCCCAGCTCGCGCAGATTCGTGAGGACCCGATCGGAGACGTCGACGGGGTCGGAGCCCGGGCGCATGACGTATGAGAACGGGTTCCCACGGTTCGTCGTCCCGAGGATGGTCCCGCCCCTGGGCAGGATTCCCCGAACCTCGGCGGGTGTCAGCAGATGGGAGCGCTCGGGGAAGATGAGCCCGTCGAACCCATCCTCTATTCCGACAACTTCCCAGCCATACAGGTTGTTCGCGCTCTTGACGACAGCGCGCACGACGGCGTTCAACCCTGGGCAGTCGCCGCCGCCTGTCAGCACACCGATTCGACGGATCTTGCCCGGAAATCGGTCCGTGTCAATCGAGCTCATGGTCACGGCCCCAACTTTGCGTCTAACTCGTCTTCACCGTCACCTTCCACGGCCGAGGACGGCCACGACGGCAAGCACGACATCTGCCTGGGTCGACCACGACTCAGCGTACCAAAATTCATCGCGCAGCGAAGGCCCGTGCGCGGTCCCGAAGATGCGCATCCACCGCGCACCCGGTGCCGTCGGCCCAGCCTTTCGCGCTATCATCCCTTGGGCACACCCAACATGGGACACGGAGGAGATCGCTGTGCAAACTCAGCAGCGAACGCGCACAGAGCGCGACTCGATGGGCGAGATGCAGGTACCCGCCGATGCGCTCTGGGGCGCATCCACACAGCGCGCGGTCCTCAACTTCCCGATCAGCAAGCTCCGCTTCAATCGCCGCTTCATCAGGGCGCTCGGGCAGATCAAGCTCGCGGCCGCCGAAGTGAATCGCGACCTTGGGCTGCTGGACGGGCAGCACGCGGACGCCATCATCGCGGCGGCTCGGGAGGTCATCGACGGCAAGTGGGACGACCACTTCGTCATCGACATCTTTCAGACGGGATCCGGCACGTCTACGAACATGAACGCCAATGAGGTGATCGCCAACCTCGCGATCGAGCGGTTGGGCGGGGAGCGCGGAGCGCGCGGCCTGGTGCATCCCAACGACCACGTGAACATCGGTCAATCATCCAACGATGTGATCCCAACCGCCATCCAGCTCGCCGTGCTGACGGGGATTCAGGACGAGCTGATTCCCGCGTGTGAAGAGCTTCGCGACGCGCTCATGGACAAGTCGCGCGAGTTCTGGCCCATCATCAAGACCGGCCGCACCCACCTCCAGGACGCGACCCCGATACGTCTGGGGCAGGAGTTCCTTGGGTTCGCCGGACAGATGGACCACGGCATTCGCCGGCTCCGGTATGCCCAGCAGGAGTTGGGAGATGTACCCCTCGGCGGCACCGCCGTGGGGACCGGCGTGAACTGCCACCCGGAGTTCGCCAAGCGCGTCTGCGACAAGCTCTCGCAGATGAACGGCGTCAAGGTTTGGGAGACCGACAACCATTTTCAGGCCCAGAACACCCTCGACGCGGTGGTGGCGGCGAGTGGGATGATCCGCACCCTGGCCGTCAGCATCTTCAAAATCTGCAACGACATCCGGTGGATGGCTTCGGGACCGCGCGCCGGGATCTTCGAGCTGCTGCTCCCGGAGGTGCAACCCGGCTCGTCGATCATGCCGGGCAAGGTAAACCCGGTCATCCCAGAGTCCCTGGTCCAGGTCGCCGCCCAGGTGCTGGGCAATGACACGACGGTCGTCCTCGGCGGCATCTCCGGAAACTTTGAGCTGAACGTGATGATGCCCGTCACGGCTCACAACGTCACCGAGTCCGTCGAGCTACTGGCTTCTGGTATTCGGAACTTCACGGCGCAGTGCATTCGCGGAATCCAGGCCACGGAGAATGGGCCGGCCATGGTGGAGAAGGGCCTCGCCATCTGCACGGCGCTGGCGCCCGTCATCGGTTACGACGCGGCCGCGAAGATCGCAAAGGAGGCGTTCGCGTCTGGGCGCACGATACGCGAGGTCGCTCGCGAAAAGACCGACCTGTCGGACGCGGACCTCGAGCGGATCCTGAACCCCGAGGACATGACGAAGCCCGGGCTCGAGGGCCCCGGCGGGGGAGGATGACCGACATGTTGCCCGAGCGAGGGGGCGCGTCGACCACACGCGCCAGGCTGCTCACGGAGATCGCGCTGGGAATGTCGGCCGAGCGCGGGGCGACCCGCCCATACCGAGACGTCCAGATCTCTCTCGGCGTCGTCAACGATGGGGCCTTCAATCGGGCGCTGTCCTTCGCGGCGGGACCGCCCGACGTCGCATTCGCGGTGGCGCGGCGCGACCTCGACCTCGCGGCGCTCAATCCCTCCCCGTTTCTCACCATGGCGTATCGGGGAACGGGCCCGTTCCCCCAGCCGCTCCCGCTCCGCGCGCTCGCCATCATGCCCTCCTGGGACCGAATGGCCTTCGCGGTGGCCGAGCGCACGGGCATTACGTCGTTCGACCAGATTCGCGAGCGCAAGCCGCCCCTCCGCATCTCTCTCCGCGAGAATCCGGCGCACGCGACGCGATTCGTGATCGACCAGGTCCTCTCGGCGGCGGGCATCTCCCTTCGCGATATCGAGGCCTGGGGCGGTCGGCTGGAATACACCAACACGCCGAGCGAGGCGTCGCGGATGGATGGCGTTCGCAGCGGCACGCTGGACGCGGTGTTCGACGAGGGCATCAAGGGTTGGGGAAACGTCGCGCTCGAGCACGGGATGCGCTTCCTCGCCCTCGATCCCGCGACGCAGCACCATCTGGAAACGCTCGGCTGGCCCCTCGGCCCGACTCCAAGGGCGATGTTTCCCAGGATTGCGGACGAGCTATTGGCCCCAACGTTCAGCGGGTGGCCGCTGCTCGTGCACGCGGACTTGCCCGATGACGTCGCCTATGCCATGTGTCGCGCGCTCGACGCGGCTCGTGGCAGCATCCAGTGGGACATCGACGGGCCCGTCGAGATGCGCGATCTGGCCGGCGGCACCGACGCGGCGCCGCGCGACGTCCCGCTCCATCCGGGCGCGGAGCGCTACTACCGGGAGATCGGCGCGCTCTCATAGCAGAGGCGCCCCCCGGGGGCGCCTCGCGATGCTCTCCCATGCGATTGTCCAGCGGTCAGGATCCTATGCCGGGATCGCGCTCTCGTCCTCCGCTGTGCAGAAGGGCGAAAGGTGCCGCATGCGGCACGTCGCTCCATGCTGGTGCAGCGCCTCCTCGAAGATCCGATGAATCTCGGGGTTCTCATCGGGATATTCGATCTGGCCGCCTCCCTCGCGCTCGCTCACGTCGGCGAAGGTGTTCTGGCGATTGTTCGTCCCGCCGCGGCCGCCGCCCGTCATGGCGAGGTACCTGGCTGGGGTCGGGCCGACGTTGAAGTGCTGATGGTACCAGCCGCTGGGGGAGATCAGCAGGCTATTCCGCTTCCAATCCAGGCGCTTGAACTCGTTGTCTCCCGGGCCCCAGACGAGGGTGAAGCCGACGCCCTCGAGGATCATCAAGAACGATCCGCCACCGGGGTCGCTCCCCCGGACCGTCGGGTCGACGTGTCCTTTCTTGTAGGTGCCGACAGGAAATTGCGAGATGTGCGTGTGGATGCGGGACTCGGCCATCTCCAGCATGATGTTCAGCCCGCCTGCGCCGCGCTCCTTCCACTCGTATAGCTTGATTCCTCGCGCATCCGGCACGAAATTGGTCTTCCACACCCGAAATGACTTGCCGGGCACGCTCTCCAGCGTTCCCTCCCCACTGAAATAGCCGGCCTCGCCCGAAAAGCGATCGTCGAACACGAAGGGGTTGTCGAAGACGAACCGCTCATTTCGGAACCGGTTCATCACCGTGGGCGCATCATGGTACGCGAGAAAGCGCGCGGGAGCATCGCTCGTGTTGAAGTGCTGGTGCCGAGCGTTCAAGGGGATGGCCAGGAAGCTCCCTTCCTGCCATTCGATGAGCTGCTTTGGTCGATCCTCGACCCAAACCGTCGTCGCACCGCGCCCACTGACCACGTAGACGTACTCGTCGAACAGGTGTGACTGGGGTTTCAGGGATCCCCCCGGCTCGATCTCACATAGGTAGGCGCTGGTCTGCGAGCTTGGCCGCGTGCCGAGATTCAGGAATGCCCCTTTGCCGCCCATACGATCCCACGGCGCCAGCTCGACCTCGTTGAGATCGTCGATGATGAGGCCGGTGATGATGGGAATCTCTTCCCCAAGCTGCCACTCGTAGAAAGGCTCGATCGGTCCGGAAGCCATGTCTCCTCCTAACGCCGCGAGTGCGTCTTGGCTATTCAACGTGACGGGATACTTTCGCGTCCAGCAAACAGCAGCGACTTGATCACCACGGGGACTACGTTGCTCGCCTCCACGACCTCTCCGATGTCCACGAAGTCGAACTCCTTCAAGTCCATTCCGTCAATCGAGATCACGTCGCAGGCGACGTCAAGATCGCGCCGCAGGATCTCCCCCAGGGTCCGACCAACGTCGCGATCGAACAAGAGGACCAGGGGCAATCGCTGTTCGAGGAACGGAGCCATCGCGCCTGCGATTCCCTGCGCCAGAACGCGAAGGCGACGGTACAGCGGGTCACCGGGCCAGCGGAGCCCGAGCGCAACCGCGGCATCGGCGACGTCCATGCGCCGGAGGGCGGCGTCGATGGCGCGAGAGACATGCTCGGGGGTGATCTCTTGGGACAGATCGATTCGCGGATACACGACCGGGAGGTTGCGCAGCGGGAGCACGGACCGGTTGGACACCGAAATCGTGCTCCCGCTGAGCTGCACGGTGAACTGGGACGCTCCAATCACCGTTGCGCGAATTCCCTCGCCCGGATCTGCCAGCCGGTGTGGGATCCGACCGACCCCCAGAGCGGCCGCAAGCTCATGGCCCAGCGCGGCACCCAGGTCCTGGTACGCGGCGCGCTCGCGCCCGTAGACGTACTCTGATACGCCGCCGGAGAACGAGATTGAATCAATGGGCTCCCGAAGGACGATAGGGTCTGTAACGAACAGTCGCGCCGTCTCGTCGGCGATCTCCTCGCCGTTGACGATCCGCACCAGCGCGTCGACCCAGTACCGGACGAGGCGCATCCTGGCGTCAGGCGAGACTGGCTCGCCGAGCGCGATCTGTAGTCCCGCGGCCTCCGCCGCGAATCGCCCTGGCTCTTCGAGCCGCGTCACACGGCCAGCGTCATCGAGCGCGACGAGGCGCCCGCCGATGGCGATAGCCGCCGTGGAGACGATCTCGCCGTCCCTGATCAGCGCGAATTTGGACGTGCCGCCGCCAATGTCAACGTTCAGAACCGTCGAACGGTTGCGCCGCGAGATCGCTACCGCGCCCGACCCATGCGCCGCGAGCGATGCCTCCATGTGGTGCCCGGCGAGCGCACACACGAATTTTCCGGACTCGGCGGCGAACAGGTGAGCGATCGCCTCGGCGTTCTTCCGCTTGAGCGCCTCGCCCGTCAGGATAACGGCGCCGCTGTCGATCGCGTCTCGCCGGATCCCCGCGTCGCGGTATGCGCGCTCGATGAACGCCTCGAGCGCATCCGTGTCGATCGTGTCGTCCGCCCGGTACGGCGTGATCTCGATCGCGGACCGCCAGAGCACCTCGCGGCGCACGACGACGAATCGGCTCGAGAGGGCATCGGAGAGCCGGCGCAGGTGAACCTCGGCAAACATCAGGTGGGACGTCGACGATCCGATGTCGACGCCCACAGTTCGAAGCTCGACGTTTTCGAGTCGCCAAAGCCGCTCGGCAAGCTCCTGCTGCTCTTCCGGCGAGAGGTCTTCGCCGTGGTGGTCGTGGAATTCGTCCTCGTCGTGCCAGTGGTCGTGCGCATGGCCGTGGGCATGGATGTGTGCCGCCGACTCATGCGCGTGGCTGTGGACCGACGGCCCGTGCGTTGCGCGCGGGCTGCCGTCGCCGTCGTCATGCGCGTGGGAGAACGAATCGTGGGGGTGATCGTGGGTGCGGCTCATCTCGGGCTCCCTCGCGGGATACCTATTTGGCGGAAGTTGCCGATCTCGGGGGGCTGGCGTATCTCGCGACCGCCAGCATACCACGCGAGCGGCGATCACGATGAGACGTCTCGGCACCCCATCGATTAGTATCGAGGCAGGAACGGCGGCGCGAGCGTGGTTGCGCCCGCGTACCGCCTGCGAGGTAGTCAAGGATGGACGCAAGCCCGCCCGCGAGCAACAAAAAGAACGGCCCGTCGACCAATGAGCGCTCGAAGCAGCCACGGCCCCCGCGTCCTTTCCTCCCCCTTTGGCTCTGGTGGATCCTCCTCCTCGTCACCTTGCTGTGGAACGGATACGAGTTCTTCGTCCCTAAGTCGGCGCCCCAGGTCGCGCTGACCTATACCGAGTTCATCGGCCAGGTTCGAGCGGGTCAAGTGGCGTCGGTCACTATTTCCGGCCAGAACGTTGATGGCATGTTCAAGCAACCCATCGCGTGGCCGCCCCAGCAGCCCGCTCCGCAGAGCCAGGCGACTGCCCAACCCACGGCAGCTAGCCAGCAGACATACGCGCGATTCACAACGGTGTTGCCACCCATCGAGGACCAGCGTCTGCTTCCGCTCCTCGACCAGCAGGGCGTATCGGTGTCCGCGAAGGACACCAGCGGCGGCTCGTGGTTGCTGGAGCTGGCGGTGAACTTCCTGCCCATGCTCCTCTTTGTCGGGCTGCTGTTCATGATGGGGCGGCAGGCCCAACGTGGTCAGCAATCGCTCTTCGGGTTCGGCGCCAGCCGAGCCCGCAAGTACAGTAGCGAGCGCCCCAAGGTTACGTTCGCCGACGTGGCCGGAGCCGAAGAAGCCAAGGCGGAGCTGCAGGAGATCGTCAGCTTTTTGAAGGAACCCCAGCGGTACCAGGCGTTGGGCGCTCGCCTGCCTCGCGGAGTCCTCTTGGTCGGCCCTCCGGGAACCGGCAAGACGCTCCTGGCACGCGCCATCGCGGGCGAGGCGGCGGTGCCCTTTTTCAGCATCTCGGCCTCGGAGTTCGTCGAGATGTTCGTGGGCGTGGGCGCAAGTCGGGTGCGCGACCTATTCACGCGAGCCAAGCGGGAGGCCCCATCGATCGTCTTCGTCGACGAGATCGACGCCGTGGGCCGCCAGCGCGGCGCTGGTCTCGGCGGCGGCAACGATGAGCGCGAGCAGACGCTGAACCAGCTTCTCGTCGAGATGGACGGATTCGACGACCAGACGCACGTGATCGTGCTTGCCGCGACCAACCGGCCGGACGTGCTCGACCCGGCCCTGCTACGTCCCGGGCGATTCGATCGCCAGGTGACGCTCGGACTGCCGGATCGCGCCGGGCGCGAGGCGATTCTCGGCATTCATACCCGCCACCTGCCCCTCGCGCCGGACGTTGCTTTGGCGAACCTTGCGCGCCGCACGCCGGGATTCTCCGGCGCCGACCTGGCGAACCTCGCCAACGAGGCCGCGCTCCAGGCGGCGCGGCGGAACGCGCGCGAGGTTGGGATGCGCGACTTCGACGAGGCCATGGACAAGATCGTGCTCGGGACGCGACAGGCGATCCCGCTGAGTGAGGATGAGCGGCGGCTGGTCGCGTATCACGAGAGCGGCCACGCCCTGGTCGCCAAGCTGACGCCTGGCGCTGACCCCGTCAACAAGGTCACGATCATTCCCCACGGCCGGGCGCTGGGCGCTACCGAGCAACTCCCGGAGGAGGAGCGACACAATTATCCGCGGGAATATCTCCTGGGGCGGATCGCGGTCATGTTGGGCGGCCGCGCTGCCGAGGAATTCGTCTTCAACCAGCCGACCACCGGCGCGGAGAACGACTTGAAGCAGGCGACCGCCCTCGCGCGGCGCATGGTCGGCGTGTGGGGCATGAGCCGCGAAGTGGGCCCAGTCTCCTACGGTCTCGGCGAGACGCACCCGTTTCTCGGACGCGAGATCGGCCAACCTCGCGAATATGCGGAGGCGACGGCCGAGGCCCTCGACCGCTCGGTGCGCGCCATCATCGACGAGGCGTACGCGAACGCCCGTCACACGCTCGAATCCCATCGTGGTGTGTTGGATGCGCTGGCCGCGGCCCTCATCGCCCACGAGACGGTGGAAGGCCAGCAGATCGACGCGATCCTGCGAGAATGGGACGCCGCGCCGCCATCCACTGATCGCGTAACGACGGTTCCTGCGGCATAGCGATCACGGATCTCGGTGGCGCCCACCTCGGGGTACACTTTCCTCGACCTGAGCGGACACGGAAAGCGTCTCGCGCATCGCGCGCCGCGAGAACGTGCGCTGTCAGGACGAAAGGAGAGGTACCGTGAGACGTATCCGGCCGTCCGAGGTGAAACCGCAGCAGGACTCCGCGCCGATCTTCGTCGGCGACGTCACGCGCCAGCCGCTCTTGAGCGACAGCCAGGACTTCACTCTCACCGTCATCAACTTCGAGATCGGCTCGCGAAACAGGTGGCACGTGCACTCCGGCGACCAGGTCCTTTTCGTCACCTACGGCGCGGGATACGTGGCCGACGAGCGACAACAGATCGAGATCCACGCAGGCGACGTCGTGCATGTGATGGCTGGTGAGAAGCACTGGCACGGCGCGACGGAGCACTCGGCCATGTCGCACATCTCGCTTACGCGGGCCGGCACCACCACCACGATCGTCGAGTGACGCGCCAGCCCACCCTCCCTGGCTTAGCGAGGGCTCGGGTGGTGCCCTCCCCGGCCGCGGCCTGGGAGGGAGGAGGGGTGCGGCCGCTGGCGATCAGTCGAGCCCGTAGAGGCGCGCGCAATTGTCCCACATGATCTTCTGCTTCGCCGCGCGACTGACTCCCTCGAGACTCACGAAGTGACGACCTGCCTCCGGGAACTCCGAGTCAAAGTGCGGAAAATCCGATGACACAACCAAGTTGTCGTCGCCGATGGTGGCGATGACGCCCGGTAGCGTCCACTCGCTCACCTCGACCGAGCAGAAGCACTGCCGGCGCCAATATTCGACGGGCCGCAGCCGCACGTTCTCATCGATCCCGGGGTGGCGGCTCCGGAACTTTTCGCACTCCTCCTCGAGTCGAAACAGCCAGTACGGCACCCACGACGCGCCGCACTCGAGAAAAGCGACCCGCAGCCGAGGATGGCGTTCGAGAACGCCGCCCACCAGCAGCTCCATGAAGGTGCACATGTGCCCAACTGGCCGAGCGGAAGCGTGGACGAACAGATGTGTGGGCCGATCCCCGTAGCGGGCCTCCATCTGGCGTGGAATGCCGTTGTGAAAGTCCACCGCCAAACCGACCTCTTCCGCAGCGGCCCAGATCGGCTCGTACACCGGATCGTCGAACGGCGCGCCGTCAGGTCGCGGGTCCAGCAGGATGCTGACGGCCCCGAGCTCCTGTCGCGCCCGGCGAATCTCCTTCGCTGCGGCGACCGCGTCGCCCGTGGCGATGACCGCGTTCAGTTTCAGGCGCGAGGGGTCGAAGGCGCAGAATTCATGCAGCCAATCGTTGAAGGCGCGGCGCACGGCCATCGCCGCGTCAGGATCAGCCGTGCGTGGAGACGAGAGCGCTATCGTCGGAAAGAGAATCGCCGCGTCGATCCCCTCTCGATCCATGGCCCGAAGCTGCCCGGCCGCATCGATGGAGACGCCGTCCGGACCAAGGTAATCGTCGAAGAGATGGACCCGCGTTTGCCGAATCTCACGGATGTTGGCGGCCGGACCATGGGTGAGGGGATTGTAGCCCTCCGGTACGCCCGTGAGCGCCTCGATGTCGCCACGGAAGCGCGGATCGACGTATCGATGCCACAGGTTCCATGGCTCCGCCATGTGCATGTCGCAGTCCAACCACCGGAGGCCGTCGTTCATAGACTCGCGCTCCTCATACGCCAGATGGTCCGACGCTCTGTGATCATCGATGGCCAGTTTATGGAGCCAATGAGAATCACGCAACTGGCCGCCAATAAGCGTATCATCGGGTGGCCATCGGAACGTACCAGCATGCAATGCAGCTCAGCTCGTGACAGCGAGCTCCGCGGAGGAGTGAGGCGATGGAAATCTGGCTATTCGACATCATGATGTGGCCATACCGCCAATGGGAGATCCCCTACCCGTTCCCTGCGTCCATGTACGACCGGAAGCTGGGCATGAAGCTGTACGACGGCCACCTCGCGCTCCTGAAGCGGGCCGACGAGCTTGGCTACGACGGCGTGTGCCTCGCCGAGCACCACTTCGCCTTCAATGGGACTGCCCCGTCGCCCAACCTGATCGCCGCCGCCGTGGCGACGCACACATCCAACACCAGGATCGTCCTCATGGGCAATTGCCTTCCCATCCACGGACACCCGGTCCGCGTGGCGGAGGAGCTGGCGATGATCGACGTCCTCTCCCACGGGCGCCTCGTCAGCGGCTTCCTGCGGGGCACAGCACGAGAGACCCACGCCTACCTCGTGGACAACAGCGAGGCGCGGTCCATGTGGGAGGAGTCGTGGGAGCTGATCGTGAAGGCATGGACGGAGCCGGAGCCGTTTGCGTGGCACAGCGAGCACTACGACTACGATGAAGTGTCCATCATTCCTCGGCCGGTCCAGCAGCCGCACCCGCCCATCGTAGCGGCAGCCAACAGCGCGGAGAGCATTGAATGGGCGGCGAGCCACCACGCGGGGCTCCTCACGAGCTTCTCGCCGACCGAGCAGATCGCTGAGACTCTCGGCTACTACCGAAAATACGCCCAGGAGCAGTGCGGCTGGACCCCGCGGCCAGAAGACACCGGCGTGAGTCGTCAAGTGTATGTGGCCCACACCGACGCCCAGGCGCGCGAAGAGGTCGAGGCCCACGCCTTCCAGTTCTACAGCAACATCGGCGCAGGGGTGCACGATCCCCAAACGCGCGAGCGGCAGCGCCTCCGGATCAGCGATCGAAGCTACGCGTACAAGTCCGCAGGGCACCGGGCGATGCCCATCGGCGAGGACGCCCGGTATGAACGGGTGATCGAGGACGGATATCTCGTGGCCGGAAGCCCGGATACCGTCACGCGGCTGATCAAAGAGCAGCAGAAGGCGCTGGGCGTCGGCCGGTTCCTGACATACCTCCCCTTCGGGACGATGGAGCCCGATCAGGCGATGCGCAGCCTAGAACTGTTCGCAAAAGAAGTCATGCCGAATCTCCGCTGACCGCTGAACCCGTTCCCGACCACGAGCACGAGAGTCCCACGCATCGATCCAATTGCATTGAAGGAGCGCCCACCGGTGGCTGAACGACCAACCACATCCGTCCCGGCCGTCACTCGATCGTCCTTGATCCTCGAGGCGACCGCCGAGATGGTCCGCCAGCCCGGCTTTCGTTTCGATCAATCCCGCGTTCAGATGCGGACCCAGGGACAGCAGGCCTGGGCGGCGACGCTCTTCGGCAGCGATTCCTACCAGGTCGTAGACCAGGTCGTTCGCGGGGAAGTGGACATCGCGCTCATGAACCCCGCCGGGCCGTTGGCCGCCGCGTATCGCGGGAAGGCGGCGTGGTCGAAGCCGATGCCCGTGCGCGCCATCGCCGTTATTCCGTCGCTCGATTGGCTGGCCTTCGCCGTCGCGGACCGCACGGGCCTCCGCTCGCTGGCCGACATCAAGGAGCAGCGTTATCCACTGAAGATGTCGCTCCGCCGCCAGCCCGACCACGCCACCCACCTCTACATCGACCAGGTGCTGGCCTGCTACGACTTCAGCGTGGCGGACATCGTGTCATGGGGCGGGGCCGTCGTGCCCAGCTCGCACATGTCATTTCAGCGCGAACGGACCAGCCAGGTCTTGAGCGGCGAGGTCGACGCCATCTTCGACGAAGCCGTGCTCTCCTTCATTCCACAGCTCGGCGATCTGGGAATGCATCTCCTCCCCCTGGAGGAATCGGTGCTTCAAGCTATGGACGACGTTGGCTTCCATCGTTCGCCGATTCCCAGGTCGCGGTTTCCAAACCTCGACTCAGACGTACCGGCTCTCGACTTCAGCGGCTGGCCGATCTACACGCGCGCCGACGCGCCCGACGACATGATCTACCGGTTCTGCCAGGCGTTGGACGCCCGCAAGTCGGCGATCATCTGGCAGGAGCCCCGCGATCTTCCTATCGACGAGATGTGCCGGGACACCCAGGCAGCCCCGCTGAAGGTCCCGCTCCACCCGGCGGCCGAACGCTATTGGCGCGAGGCCGGCTACCTGTAGGGCGCCGCATCCGCCCCGATCGCGGGGAGTTGCCCGCCGAGTTGCCCGGTCGCCGTCGCTAATTGGCCAGGAGGGGGCGGAGCGCCGCAATGGACTGAAGCCCGGTCAGATCGAGGATCGCGTGCGCGGCTTCCGTGGCGCGCTTCTCGCCGTACACGCTGCCGATCAGATCCACGGCCTTTGCCAAGACCTCGTCCCGCGTCATGGGGTTGTCCCGCGTGCCTTTGACTGCCGGCACGTGCCGTTCGAGGACCGAGCCCTGGTTGGTGTGGACGCGAACCGTTGCCGGGCGCTGGCTCTCCATGCCCGCGAAATCCGGGTTGCCGGCGAGGCTCACGCGCTCCATCAGTCCAGTGATGGCCGGGTCGTTCAGGCGATCGTAGGAGTGCGTAGCCGCGAAGGTGAGCTTCCCTCCGTCGAGGAGGATGGACGCGATGCAGTACTGGAGATTGACGTCGGGCATCGTTCGCCCATCGACAACGCGCGCCCCCTGGGGAGGCAGCAGAACGTCGACGGAACGCACGTCGGACGCAGTCAGGCTGTGCTCTGTCACCAGGGCGGTCATCGCCTCGGCCGCCGCCTGGATCGGCGATCCAACCGAAAATTTCTTGATGTTCGTCAAGGAGATCTCGTAGTGCGAGCCGAGGGTAGACACCAGCTCGGGAAACTGCTCGCCCCTCGGGCAAAAGACCTCCAGGAAGCCGTTCTCCCCGTCGAACGCGTTCTCCTCGCCCGTCATTCCGGAAGCGACGAAGAGCGCAGCGGTCACACCGCTGCGCGCGCCGTTCCCACCGAAGACGAAGGACTTCTCCACGTGTTCCAGGTCTCGCACCCAGGAGGTGATGCCCGAGGCCTGCTGGGCCGTGAACGATAGCGCGTACCGAACGCCGACGGAATCGAGCTTGAGCAGGGCGGCCGCCGCCGCGGCCGAGCCGAACATTGGGCCGATGGTGTGCGTCGCATGCCCGTGCCATCCCCGGGCGTCGATCCCCCCCATTGCCCGTGCGACACGGCAGCCCACGTCGTATCCCAGCGCGACGGCGCGGATGAACGCCTCGCCCGTCGACTGCTGGCGCTCCGCGACAGCAAGCGCGGCCGGCACAATGGCGCAGCCCGGGTGGGTCAAGGATGGAGCATGGGAGTCGTCGGTCTCGTCAGAGTGCGCCAACATTCCGTTCGCCAGCGCCGCGTTGATCGCGGTGGTGACGATGGGCGACCCGACCACCGTCGCCTCCTGCGTACCGCCCTGGGTGCGGATGAAGTCGATAGCGGCGCGGCCGGGGCGGAGGCGCGACCCTGTGACCATCGCAGCGACCGTGTCGAGGATGTGGAAGGAGGTCTTCTCTTGCACTTCGGGCGGCAGCGGTCGCGACAGGGCCGACGAGATATAGTCGGCCAGCGACTCGAATGGTGAAGAGCGCACCACGGAACCTCCTTCATCCAACGACGGCGCGGTGCGCGCCGAGCGCGTATCGACACCGCTGTGCTCCGCAGTCGCCATGCGTGCGGAGCCGAGGCATCAGCCGAACGCGGGCATGACTGCACGGGCAAAAAGACGCATCGACTTCACCACGTCGGCGTGTGGGAGCCCGCCGAAGCTGAACTGCATGCCGAAGATGTCGAAGTCGAAGTTTTTCATCGTCCGTCGCAGGATCTCGACGCACTGTTTTGGGGTGCCATACACGTTTCGGCCTGCGGCGAGCATGCCCTCCCAGTCGCTCTCATCGGGTCGGGCTGGACGGCCGAGTCCGACGCGAGACAGCGCGTTGTACCGCGCAATGGCAGCCTGGCCCAGCTCACCCGCGCGACGCGCGTCCTCGTCGACGTAGGCCCGAAGGTGGATGAGGCAGTGGCGATCGGTCGGGCTGAAGCCAGCGTCTGCGAGGTTGCTTCGCCACGCGGCAACGCCCGGGCGAACCTCAGCCGGTGGGCGCGGATGGGCGACGGTCATGATGTTGTATCCGCGCTGGCCGGCCCGGCTCAGCGATGTCTCCGAGAGGCCGGCGATCCAGAGGGGCGGGTGCGGCTCCTGGATCGGGCGTGGGAAGATCGTGAGATCGTCGAATTGCCAGAACCGGCCCTTATGGCTATAGCGCTCATGCGTCCATGCGCCCAGGATCACCTCCAGCGCCTCCTCAAACCGGTCGCGCGCCTCGGCGATGTCCACGCCGAACACGTCGTACTCGCGCGGATTGTTTCCCACGCCCATGCCGAACTCCAGGCGGCCACCGGACAGCGCATCGGCGAGCGCGTAATCCTCGGCAATGTGCACGGGGTGCCGGAGCGGGAGAACTGAGACGGAGCAGCCGAGCCGAATCCGAGACGTACGGGCAGCGGCTGCGGCAATGAGCGCGGCTGGGTTCGGGCTGGGACCTCCGTACTGCATGAAGTGGTGCTCGGTGAACCAGAAGCAGTCGAAGCCAAGATCCTCCGCCAGCGCGATCTGCTCGAGCAGCTCCCGATAGTAGTTCGCGAACGGCGGGTCGACACCAACCACGTAGTTCGGCAGCATCACGACATGAAATCGCATCGCGGGAGCGCTCGAGTCTCAGGACCCGGTCCTACAGGACTGCAAGGACCGAGACTTCGAAAAACAGGTTGCTGTTGGGAAAATCGCGGTAGACGACGATCCGCCCGGGTCGGCTCTCCGGGTTCGGGAACATCTTCAGCCACTCGGCGTTGATCGCCTTCCGGTACTGCTCGTCCTTGAGATACACGGTGAGCTGGACGATGTTTTCGGTGGTGCCGCCGGCGTTGGCCATGAACTGCTCGACCGCGCGGAACACCTCGCGGGCCTGCTCCTCCGGATCGGTTCGGCTCATGTCGCGGACATCCCAGTTGATCCCGTGAAGGAGGGATGACGCTACGACGTTGCCGATCCGGGACCCCTCGGGGATAGGAGCCGAACCGGCCTCCTGGCGTCGCGGCCCTTCGCGCGAAAGAAAGATGGATCGTCGGTCAGCCATATGATGTTCCCCTCCAGATCACATTAGCTCGATACGTCCCAATCGTGGGCGTTCCAGGTCTGGACGGATTTCTGACTTCGCGCCGTGACGTTCTTGAGCCGCTTGGCAATCGCCGTCGGCTCGGTCTCATAAAACAGCCCCATCCACAGGACCTGGTCGGTCATGAAATGAACGATCTGGCCGAGCACGCGCATCCGATCCGCGAACGGAATCGTCGTGGTGTAGCTGTCGATCTGTGCGTCGAACTCGGGATTCCGGTATCGCGTGCGGTTGAGACCGGTGAAGTTGTTCTCGGGAAGGGGCGTCGTGCGGCTGTGGGCGCGCGTGATGGCATCGACGTCGTTGGGCTGGCGTACGAGAGCGAAGCCGGAGAATGTGGCGCGGTACTCCGCGTCCGTCGCGCGCTGCGGAGGGACGACGTCGACACCGACGCCGATCCCCAGCTTCTGCCAGTAGTCCGCCACGGAGAACGCCGACTTAACCTGGGCCTCGAGGCTCGACGTGACCTGGATCTGGACACCCAGAGCGGTTCCGGCCGCATCCCGATAACTGCCATCGGCCCCAGTCTCGAACCCCAGCTGTGACAGCCGCTGCTTTGCGGATCGCGGATCGTATTCATACTTCACGACGCTGGGCAGTATCTCGTTGAATTCAGCGTCCTGGGGGCTGACGTACACGTGCGCTACGGGGACCATCCCGAATTCGAGCGTATCCGCCATCTCCTGTCGGTCGATCCCATCGAGCAAAGCGCGACGAAACGCAGCCTCGCCGATGATCGCGGGATGTGGCGTAAGAAGCTGTGGGTACAGCGCCATCCAGCTTTGTGACGCGATGTCGACGGTGCCATCGCGCCATTGATCGCGGAGGTTGACGCCCTGCTCGAGGGACAGACTCCGCCCGAGCGTCACTTCGACGGAATCCGCGAGCAGGTTCGCGACGACCGCCGCGTTATCGGGGATGAATCGAATCTCAATCTCGTCGATCTTTGGCCGCCCGAGGACGTAGGCATCGTTAGCGCTCACCGTAAGGGAGGCGCCGCGCTCGAACTCCTTGACCCGAAACGCCCCGGTACCGATGAACTCGCCGCTCCAGTACGAGAGGTCGAGAAACCCGGCCCGGTCGTAGGTATACGGGTCCGCCAGGATGTGCTTCGGGAGCGGCAGCGCGATGGCCCGCGAGAACATCGAGTCGGCGCGAATGTACGGTCCGGACCAGCGTACGCGTACCGTGCGGGCATCCAGCGCATCGACGGACTCCACGATGTCGTACGTCGGGTCGCGAAAGACGGGTATCTCGCGATCCTGTCCGACCTGGACGGTGAAAACCATATCGTCCGCCGTAACCGGTACGCCGTCGTGCCACTGGGCGTTTGGCCGGATCGTCCACGTCGTCTCCATCCGCCCGTCGGACGTGACGATCCAGTGGCCGTTCTCGACCGTTGGGACCTCCTCCGCCAGCCGCGCCTGGAGCACTCCGTGGGCGTCCGGCGTGGACATCCCCACGTTCAGCAGCTCCTCGATGGCGTCGACGCCCGGTTGCGACCCACCAACGGTCGAGCCCACCCGTGAATTCAGCGTGGGCGGGTTGCTTTGCACGGCGGCGACGACTCGCTTTAGCGCTCCGGGCGATTGCCCCTCCGCGTTTGGACGTGACGAATAAGAGGACGAGCTCTGGGACGTGCACGCCACGACGAGGGTGAGCATTACAGCCCCCGTGAGGACGCGCACGATCTGGCTGGGGCACTGTGCGAAGGATCTCGCTCGACGGCGATGCTTCGCTACGATCAGCATGACCGTTCTGCCACCCACGCCGTTGGGGAGCAGATAGCCAGGTGGCTCACGAGCTAGGCCAGCGCGCGCGCCCGACGCTCGGGCCGCCGAAACTCGTTGTCCACGTTCGTGTCGATCACGGCGTGGTTCGGGTCTCGAATCACGTTCAGTGGGTCGAGCCCTTGCTGTACTCTCGCGATGTTCTCGAACATCATCTCCCGCAGCATCACGATCCCGCGATCGCTCGTCGCCAGCCGTTCCGCCGTGCGGTCTGCGATCTGTCCCTGGGTCTCCCACGCCATGTGGTCCTGCGCCTGGACTTCGATACGCGTGTCGAACCTCGCCTCCGGATGAATGCCGTCGGGTGGGCTCTTATATGGCGCAACATACTTCACCGACGACTCATCTTCATCCTCGATAACGCTTCCATCGGGTGTTGGCTCAAATCCGACCCGAAAGATCTGGGTGTGGGTATCGTCGACCGGGACCCGGATCTGCGTCTCGGTGAAGACGCGCAGGATGTTGGGAAAGATGTAGGGATGCTCGTCCACGTCGCCGTTCGTCCGAAGACGGCGCTTCATGATGCCATAGGGCACGCGCCACCACTTCTCCTCCACCACTTCGTCCTGCAAGCCCCGCGTCGTATTGGCGACGGGCTTGCCGCGCGCGATGAACTCCTGGTGCAGGATGAACCCATGGGCAATGTCCACGGCGTTCTCGGTGGGCTGAAACCAGTTGGCCGCCAGCATCGGCTGGACCGCGAGGTGCCGTCTGCCGTCCTTGCGTGCCCAGATATCGTACTTGGGAATCTCTGGCGCGGGCTGCGGGCCGAGATAGGCCCAGTACAGCCCGACAAACCGCCTCACCGGATACGCCTTCATCTTCACCGTAAGGTGGAACCTGCTCTCCGCCGGCTCGGCGGGC
>Ga0070741_10001974_pt1 | contig 57806 bp, 52 predicted proteins | sample Coa_R1_4_FD_66440 | JGI IMG/M metagenome (GOLD analysis project Ga0070741, IMG submission 66440) | Surface soil microbial communities from Centralia Pennsylvania, which are recovering from an underground coalmine fire - Coalmine... | ecosystem: Environmental > Terrestrial > Soil > Unclassified ... | reverse complement strand
GGCCGCGGGTCGCGGTATACACTCCGGATCAGCGGTACCTGTGGGTATCGTCGGAAGTCGGGGGTACGGTCTCGGTCATCGATCCCGGGAGCCATCAGGTCGTACACGTCATCAGCTTCGATATCCCGGGTGTCGACAAGCAGTACATCGGTCCCGTCGGCCTGCAGTTCACGGCAGATGGCCGCATGGCGTTCGTGGCCCTGGGGCGTGCGAATCGGGTTGCCGTGGTCGATGCCCGGACCTACCAGGTCGAGCAATACATTCTGGTGGGCCAGCGCCCCTGGCAGCTCACGTTCAGCGCAGACCACAGCAAGCTCTACGTGGCGAACGGGCTCACGAATGACGTGACCATCATCGACACCTCGTCGCTGAGAGCGCAGAAGTCGGTTCCCGTCGGACGTCTGCCGTGGGGCATCGCCGTAGTACCATGAGCTGACCGTGCGCGCGATCCACCCGCCTGCCTCGTGCGTCCACCTGCTTGCCCTCACGCTCCTCATGGCCCTCGCGGCCGCGTCGGCAGCTGCCAGAGCGGATTCCACACTGCGCATCGGAGTGCTGAAATTCGGCACCGTGAGCTGGGTCTTGGATGTCATCCAGCATCACGACCTCGATGAGGCGTACGGCATCGATATCGACGAGTTGGAGTTGGCGAGCAATCAGGCGACGCTGGTGGCTCTGCAGGCGGGACGTGTCGATTGCGTGGTGTCGGACTGGCTGTGGGTCTCGCGCCAGCGCGCAGCCGGCGCCGATTGGACATTCTTCCCGTTTTCGACCGCCGTTGGTGCGCTGATCGCGGCTCCTGGCGCACGGGTGCAGCGGCTGGCCGATCTGCGCGACCGGCGCCTCGGCGTGGCCGGAAGTCCGCTCGACAAGAGCTGGGTGATCGTGCAGGCGCTCGCGCAGCAGCAGCACGTCGACCTCGCGCATGCTGCACGGCTGTCGTTCGGTGCCCCACCGCTGCTCAATCATGAGCTGTTGGCGGGCCGCCTCGATGCGGTGTTGACCTACTGGAACTTTGCTGCGCCGCTCGAGAGTCGCGGTCTGCCGTCCGTCCTCTCGGTCAGTGCCGCTTTGCGGCAGCTCGGCTTCAAGACCGCGATCCCGCTCGTGGGTTATGTGGTCTCGGAGCACTGGGCGGGCGAGCATGTGCGCGCAGTGGCCGCCTTCGTGGGCGCCACGCGAGCGGCCGAGTCGATCCTGGCGACGTCGGATGCCGAATGGACCTGGCTCGGACCGAGGACGGGCGCCCGCTCCCCGGCCGAGCTCAACGCGCTGCGCGATGCCTTCCGGGCCGGTATTCCGGCTCACTGGGGCAGGAATGAGCAGCGCGAGGCCAACGCGTTGTATGCGCTCTTCGCCCGGGTCGGCGGGCAGGCGCTGGTCGGCTCGAGCCCGACCTTGCAACCGGGCACCTTTCTCGACACCGTGAGTTACTGAATGAGCCTCGCCACCGCTGCACAGCGCGCATCTTCCTGGGTGGTCGCATCCTCGCTGATGCAGCGTATCGGCTCGGTCGTGCTCTTCATCCTGGTCTGGCAGGTCGCGGCCGATGCGATCCATAGCCGGCTGCTGCCTTCGGCCAGCGCCGTGTTCGTGGTCCTGATCGAAGAGTCCCTCCACGGCCCCCTCCTTTTCCATCTCGGCATCACGCTGGCACGGGTCGCTGCCGCCTTCGTCGTGGCGATGATCATCGGGACGGCGATCGGAATCGTGATGGGCCGGTCGCAGACTCTGGACGCTCTGTTCGACAGCTGGCTCGTGCTGCTCCTCAATCTGCCGGCGCTCGTGATCATCGTCCTGGCCTATGTCTGGTTCGGCCTCACCGAGGCGGCAGCGATCGGTGCAGTGGCCGTCAACAAGATCCCGAACACCGCCGTGACGCTGCGCGAAGGCGCTCGCACCCTCGACCGCAACTATTCGGACATGGCGGCGAGCTTCCACCTCGGCCGATGGCGGACCCTGCGGCATGTGATCATGCCGCAACTGTATCCTTACGTCTTCGCGGCCGCGCGGTCCGGTCTGGCACTCGTATGGAAGATCGTGCTGATCGTCGAGCTCCTGGGACGAAGCAACGGCGTCGGCTTCGAGATCCAGCTCTATTTCCAGCAGTTCGACGTGACCCGTATCCTCGCCTACAGCATCGCCTTCATGGTGGTCATCCAGGTGATCGAGTGGGCGATCTTCCAGCCTCTGGAACGGCGTGCCGGACGATGGCGCCCGTGACGCCGGCCCTGAGCGCGAAAATCCGCGAAAAGCGGTATGCGCGCGCGCGGGGCACGAAGCCTCACCTGGCCCTCGAGGGCCTGTCGCTCGCGGTCGCTGCGGGGGAGTTCGTGGCCCTCGTCGGCCCATCGGGCTGCGGCAAGACGACGCTTCTCAACATCGTCGCCGGGCTCGATCAGGATTTTGCCGGCGAGGTCCAGCTCGCTCCACGTCCCGACGGTCATCCGGCGCGCGTGGGCTACGTCTTCCAGGAGCCTCGCCTCCTTCCGTGGCGGACGGTCTACGAGAACATCGCTCTGGTGCTGCCGCCGCATCGCGCGGATGCCACCGTCAAAGACATGCTGAGGGCAGTGGGTCTGCCCAATGCCCGGGACCTGTATCCGCCGCAGCTCTCGGTGGGGATGAGCCGCCGCGTCGCCATTGCGCGGGCATTTGCCATCCAGCCCGACCTGCTGCTCATGGACGAGCCCTTCGTCTCCCTCGATCACGACACGGTGGAGCAGCTTCGCGAACTGCTGCTGAAGCTGTGGCACGCGCGGCCCACGACGGTGCTGTTCGTGACGCATGACATACGTGAGGCGCTGGTGCTCGCCGACCGGTTGGTGCTGCTGTCCGGCGCACCGGGCCATGTGGTCGCCGACGTGCCAGTGAGTCTGGCACGCGACCTTCGCCATAGCGGCGCGGAGATCGAGCGGCTGCGTGATGAGATCCTGCGCCGTCACCGGGAGCTGATCGGCGCGGCCGCGGCAACGACGCCCGTGGAGTAAGCCGTGGCGAGCCGATATGGCATAGTGCATCGGGTATGAGCGGTGAGGGCACGACGACGTTGGAACTCGCGACTGAGACCGTCGACCGAAGCGCGGATGTGCCGACTCCGCAGGCGCAGCCGCTCATCGTTGCGGGGCTGAGCCACGCGTTCGGCAAGCGACAGGCGCTGCGCGATGTGGCTTTCCAGCTCGAGCGCGGTGATCGAACCATGCTGCTCGGCCTCAATGGCGCGGGCAAGACCACCCTTTTTTCCCTGATCACCCGGCTATACAACCATCGCAGCGGCTCGATCCGGATCTTCGGCTGGGAGATCAAGCAGAAGCCCTCCGAGGCGCTGGCGCGGCTCGGCGTCGTATTCCAGCTCCCGACCCTCGATCCTGACCTGTCGGTGGCGCAGAACCTCTTCTATCACGCCGCGCTGCACGGCCTGCCGCGTCGCGAGGCTGGAGCGCGTATCGAGCGTGAGATCGAGCGAGTCGGCCTGACCGACCGGATGCACGAGAAAGCGCGCACGTTGAGCGGCGGCCAACGGCGCCGAGTGGAGATTGCACGTGCCCTCATCCATCAGCCAAAGATGCTGCTCCTCGATGAGCCCACTGTCGGGTTGGACATAGCGAGCCGGCAGTTCCTGCTCGATCACGTGCGGATGCTGTGTCGCGAAGAAGGGCTCGCCGCGCTCTGGGCGACCCATTTGATCGACGAGGTCGACTCCGCCGCGCGCGTCATCGTGCTGCACCGGGGCAGGATCCTGGCCGAAGGGCCGGTGCCGGAAGTGATTTCCCGGACCAACGCCGCCTCGATTCGCGAGGCGTTCGATAAGCTGACCGGCGAGCGCAGCGAATGAGGCCCGTCCACTACTACCGCTGTCTGCGCGGCATCGTGTGGCGCGAAGGCCTGCGCTTCCTCAACCAGCGCGGCCGCTTCATCGCCGCCCTGGTGCGCCCGCTCGTGTGGCTGGTGATCTTCGCCGCCGGATTCAGGTTCGTGCTCGGCGTGTCGATCATTCCACCGTACCAGACCTACATTCCCTACGAGGAGTACATCGCTCCCGGCCTGATCGGCATGATCCAACTGTTCCAGGCCATGCAGAGCACGCTGTCGATGGTGTGGGACCGGGAGATGGGCAGCATGCGCACGCTACTCGTGAGCCCGCTGCCGCGCTGGTTTCTCCTCGTCTCGAAGATGGTCGCGACGGTGGCCGTATCGGTCCTGCAGGCGTATGTCTTTCTCGGCATCGCCTGGTTCTGGGGAATCCAACCCCCGCCGCTCGGATATCTCACGGTGCTGCCGGCGTTGATCCTCTCGGGCATGATGCTGAGTGCGCTCGGCCTCTTCATCTCCTCGGCGATCCGTCAGCTCGAGAATTTCGCTGGCGTCATGAATTTCGTGATCTTCCCGATGTTCTTCGCCTCGTCCGCCCTCTATCCCCTCTGGACGGTGCGCGAGGCGAACCAGAAGCTCTACGACATCTGCATGGTCAACCCGTTCACGCATGCAGTCGAGCTGGTCCGGTTCGCGCTCTATGGGCAGTTCAATCTGCAGGCATGCGCCGTAGTCGTCGGGGCGCTCATCGTCTTCATGGCATTGGCGATCCTGGGCTATGACCCCGGGCGCGGGCTCATGGTCCGCCGGGCGGGCGCGGAGTGATCCCGCCGCTCACCGACGCAGGGCCGGTGAGCGGCGACGGCGGGGCACCGGGTCAAAACTTGTAAACACCCTGGACTGCAACCTCGGTCTGGTCATCGCGGAAGAGTGCGACCGGTGTGATCGACTCGAGGAGAGTCGACTCGCTCGAGGTGTCGTAGCGGCCCTCGAGCCGCAGCTCGAAGCTCGCCACCGGATCGTAGCCGAGGGTGATGGTGCCTTCTTTGAGGCCCTGCCGCGTGCCGGTGAGGAGGGTGGTGCCGTCCTTGTCGTCGAGGTATTCCGCGCGCACCGAGAGGCGCCACTCGCTGTTCAGCTGATAATTCACATAACCGGCGAGGCCCTCCCAGTCGCCGCCGGTGAGGCCCGCCGGTGTCGCGGGGCCGGTTTCCTGTTTGCCCCAGTCATAGCTCACGACGAATGACAGCGCAGCGGTCACATTGAATGTCGCGACCGTATCGATGAGGGTCCGCTGCGCCGCGTATACCGGATCCTTGCCGGCGTAGACCTGCGCGGTGAGCGAGAAGAGCTTATTGGGAGTCAGCGCAATTCCGAGCTCGCCAGTCTTCGAGCCGTAGTTGATTTTCGTATAGTTCCAGCCGTTGTTGATCCCTGCCATCACGCTCACTGCGTCGGTGATCGCGTAGGTGGCGCGCATGCCCGTGTGAGTCAATGGCTCCCCGAAGAAAAGGAGTGAGCGGGAGAAATTGGTATTGCCTGCAGGCGCGATGACCTCCGCGCCGGCCAGGGTGGTGAACTTGCCCGCCTGCACGGTCAGCGGTCCGGCCACGTACTGCGCAAATCCCTGCAGGATATCGAACGCGTGGTCACTGGCGCCGGCGCTCTCGGCGGCATCGACGATCTTCGCATCCTCGCCGGCGATGACGTCCAGCACGGCACCGAACCCCGATTTCGGCTGGTAGGCGAGCTGCAATGCCGCCTGATCGAGCTGGAAAGTGTCGTGCGAGGTATCGAACTGATGGTAAGTGTTATACCCACTGGAGTGGTAGTAGGAGGCAGCCACGTAGCCGGACTCGGTGATTCCGGAGCTGGCCAGCACCTGCGACAAGGTCGAGGCCGGCGAGTCTGCAGCCGGCGCGCCGGTGGACACGGCACCGGCGGCGGCGGCAAGCGCCACGACGTGGATTCGCTGCAACAAAGGCTTCTGCATTGGAGCCCCTCTGAGCTGACCGAGGGATTTCGGTGGGCGGGCTGCGCAAGCATCGCCTATGCCAAGTGAGTTTCCCGTGTAAATTCAGTTAGTTATATTGGCTCGGCGCGGCAGATCGGCGCCCGTTGCACCGGCACGGTGCGAGCCGCCCGCGCCTCATACCATTCGGGTGCGCCGCGGCGTCGGATTGGCGGGGCACCTCTCCGACGAGCGCCCAGGCCGGTGGGGATGTCATACTTTCCGTTCGACGTCAGTCCCGTCCGACACGCTTTTCAGATACGACAAATGAATTACGCTGCCAGAATCCCTCCGGATTTCATCAGAGCAGAGCTACCGGAATGTCGCTCGATGGCGACAACGGGCTCTGTTTGTGCTGCGAAAGCCGGGCGCGGCATGCCTGGATGTTTGGCCTGAAGTGCCCGGGGAGCTTTGGTGTTACCGTTTGACCGAACACAGCTGGCCGCCGCCACTCTGGCGCTTCTCCTGCTGACCTCTGCGATCGGCCAGACGGCGAGCACTCCGCAACAGCCGGCACCGCCCCCGGCATTCACCTTCGCCACGGTCCAACGGCTGGCACAGGAACGCGCTGCCCGTCCTTACCATATTCGCTCGACGCCACTGCCGCGGGCGCTGGCGACGCTCAACTACGACCAGTATCGCGAGATCAGCTTCCGGTCGAGCGCGGCGCTGTGGCACGGCCAGTCGATGTTCGAAGTGCAATTTTTCCATCGAGGGTTCAATTTTGACCGCCGCGTCAATATCAACGAGGTGCTGCCCTCCGGGGTACGACCGGTGGTGTACAACCCCTCGATGTTCCAGTTCGGGCCGGACGTGCCGCGCATCGCGCTGCCCAATGACCTCGGCTTCGCCGGCCTGCGCGTGCACTTTCCCCTGAATACTCCCGGCTATAAAGATGAGGTGATCGCCTTTCTCGGGGCCTCTTATTTCCGGGCGCTCGGCCGCAATCAGGGCTATGGCGTTTCCGCGCGCGGGCTCGCGATCGACACCGCGAGCACCGCGGGTGAGGAATTCCCTTATTTCACCGATTTCTGGCTGGTCCGGCCTGAGCCCAACCAGCGGACCATGACGATTTACGCGCTCCTGGACAGCCCCAGCGTCGCCGGCGCTTATGAGTTCGACATCCGACCCGGCACCGTCACTCAAGTGCAGGTGACGGCAGAGCTTTACCCGCGCCGGGCCGTCGACAAGCTGGGCATCGCGCCCCTGACTTCCATGTATCTCTACGGCGAGAGCTCGGAAGGGCGTCCCTTCGATGACTGGCGGCCGGAGGTGCACGACAGCGATGGCCTGATGATGCAGACGGGCACGGGTGAATGGCTGTGGCGGCCGCTCGATAACCCCGGGCAGCTGCAGGTCAATCGCTATATGGATCAGAACCCCAAGGGTTTTGGGCTCATTCAGCGCGACCGAAACTTCGCCGACTATCAGGACCCCGATTCCCAGTACGAGCGGCGGCCGAGCTACTGGATCCAGCCGCTGGGTAACTGGGGCAAGGGCGGCATAGAGCTCGTGGAGATTCCGAGCGACGAGGAAATCCACGACAATATCGATGCTTATTGGGTGCCGAGCGGTCGCGTGGTGCCGCGCACGCCGATCCGCTTCTCCTATCTCATGTCGGCCTATCAGAGCTCGGACGACCGCTGGCCGCCCGGCGGCAAGGTGATCGCCACGCGTTTTGGGCCGGTGAAGAACGGCGCGACCCCGGTTTCAGGCATGCGACTTGTTCTTATTGATTTCACCGGCGGCGACCTCGACTCTCTCTTGCCATCGCAGCCGGTACATGCGGACGTATCGGCGGACGGCGGTACGATCACTCGCGTCACCGTACAGCGACTCCCGGAGAACGGCGTCTGGCGCGTGGCCTTGCAGGTGAAACCGGGAAGCGATCAGCCGGTCGATTTAAGATGTTATCTCGATCTTTACGGCGAGGCCTTGACTGAGACGTGGACTTACCAGTGGACACCATCGGGAACCTAGCAGTCGACACCGAGCGTCGGCTACGACGCACGGCGCGCTGGCGTCGGGCGGTGTTCTTCGCCTTGACGCTGCTCACGGCTGCTGCGGCGACGGGGATGATGGGTGACATTCTCGCGGCGAACGGCCTGACCGGTTTGAAGTGGGCTGGCCTCGTGCTCTTCTACATCCTGTTCGTGTGGATCACGGGTGCCTTCTGGACCGCTTTCGCCGGGCTCATCGTGCGCTGGCGCGGGGGCGACCGGGTTGGGCTCAAGCTCGAGGAGCTCGCCGGCCGACCGCTGACCGGCCGCACCGCGGTCGTCATGCCGATCTATAACGAGGATACGCAGCGGGTCATCGCCGGCCTCGATGTCATCTGGTCCTCGCTCGTGCGGCTGCCGGAGCAGGCGGCTTTCGATCTCTTCATTCTTTCCGACACGCGCAAGCTCGAGATCGCCGCGGCGGAAGAGGCGGCCTGGCATCAGCTCACGGCGCGTCATCGCGCCCGCGGGCGCATCTTCTACCGGCGGCGGGCAGAGAACGCAGGCCGCAAGGCCGGCAACATCGCGGATTTCGTGCGCGCCTGGGGCGGCGCATACGACTACGCCATCGTTCTCGACGCAGACAGCATCATGTCGGGTGAGGCGCTGGTGATGCTGGCGAGACTCATGGACGCGCACCCCAAGGCCGGCATCATCCAGGCGCTGCCGTTGCCGGCAGGGCGCGAGACGCTGTTCGCGCGTCTCATTCAGTTCGCCGCGCGGCTCTCGAGCCCCATGCTCGCGAGCGGGCTCGCCTGGTGGCAGCTCGGCGAAGGCAACTACTGGGGGCACAACGCCATCCTTCGCCTCAAGGCGTTTGCCGAGTTCTGCGACCTGCCGCGCTTGCCCGGGGCGCCGCCCCTCGGCGGGGAGATCCTGAGCCACGACTTCGTCGAGGCCGCTTTCATGCGCCGAGCAGGGCTGCAGGTCTGGCTGGTGCCGCACGACACGGGCAGCTGGGAAGAGGTCCCCTCGAACATCATCGACTATGCCGCGCGCGATCGCCGCTGGGCGCAGGGCAATCTGCAGCACCTGGGTCTGCTTCCGATGCGCGGCTTGCACTGGCTGAGCCGGCTGCACCTCATCACCGGCGTATTGTCCTATGCGAGCTCGCCGCTGTGGCTGCTCGTGTTGCTGTTGAGCTCCACGGTCGTGATTCTGGATGCGATCCACGGCTATCAATACTTCAAGCCGGGCTCGTATGCGCTCTTTCCAACCTGGCCGCAGTATCGGGACGGCGAGATCATCGCGCTCCTGTCGATCACGGTGGCGGTGCTCTTCCTGCCCAAGTTCTTCGGCGCGCTGCTCGCCCTGAAGGACTCGCGGCTGCGGCGGGGGTTCGGTGGCGGCCCGCGGCTGCTCCTGAGTCTCGCGATCGAGCAGCTCTTCAGCATCGTGCTCGCGCCTGCGATGATGCTCTTTCACACGACCTTCGTCGTAACCACGCTCCTGGGCAAGCCGGTGGTGTGGCACGCGCAGGAGCGCGGCGATCGCGGTATCGGCGTTCTCGAGGCGCTCATGCGCCACAAGTGGCACGTGGTGATCGGTCTCGCCTGGGGCGCGGTGATTCTCGCGTTCGCGCCCCGATACATCTGGTGGCTGCTGCCGGTGCTCGCGGGGATGGTGCTTGCTGTGCCACTCACGGTCATCACCAGCCGCACCGGTGCGGGCCTCTGGCTGCGCAAGCACCGCCTGCTGCTCACGCCGGAAGAGAGCGAACCGCCGGCGGAGTTGGCTGCGCTGCAGGCGCGTCTGTCTCCCGGCGCCAGCCCCGTCGGTGTCGCCGATGTTGGCACTTCCGAGCCGCCGCTCACCGTGCCGGAGCGGGTGCCGTTGTCGATGCAGGCACAACCGCCGCGCTATCTGACCCCCCGCGATGCGCTGCGAATCAGGCGCTGGCGGAGTGTGAACTCCGCTCCCTGATCCCTGCGCCCCGCTCGTGTAAACTCGATCTCCTGCTGGCCAAGCCAAGCGGCAAGGAGATACACGTGCTCGAGCATCTCGACCGGCTGGTACCGGACCCCATTCTCGGCGTCATGGCGGCTTTCCGCGCCGACAGCGATCCGCGCAAGGTCGATCTGGGCGTCGGAGTCTTTCGCGACGATGCCGGCGAGACTCCGGTCCTGAGAGCAGTCCGGGAGGCGGAGCAGGAGCTGCTCGCGCGACAGACGACCAAGACCTATGTTTCGGCAGTCGGCAACGCTGGATTCAACGGGGCGATGGAACGGCTGCTGCTGGGACAGCAGCATGCCGCGTTGGCTTCGGGTCGCCTGCGCACGATCCAGGCTCCCGGCGGGTGCGGCGCGCTTCGCTTGGGCGCGGAGCTCATCCGCACGGCTGCGCCTGATGCCGTCGTTCACGTAAGCACGCCCACGTGGGCCAACCACGTGCCCTTGCTTTCCAACTGCGGGCTGAAGCTCGAGCGCTATCCTTACTTCAATCCTGCCACCGGCGGCGTCGACTTCGATGGCATGCTGGGGGCAATCGATCGCCTGCCGCAACGCGCCGTGGTGCTCCTGCATGCCTCATGTCATAACCCGACGGGCGCCGATCTCGAGGATGCGCAGTGGCGCGAGCTGTTGGGTGTGATACGGCGGCGCTCGCTGCTGCCGTTCATCGACATCGCCTATCAGGGCCTCGGCCGAGGCGCAGCGGAGGATGCCTACGGGCCACGCCTATTCTGCGCGGAGCTGCCGGAGGTCCTGATCGCCGCCTCCTGCTCGAAAAACTTCGGGCTTTATCGCGAGCGCACCGGAGCGCTGCATGTGCTGAGCACGACCCCGACAGCCGCGGATGCCGCCATCAGTCAGCTCGCGCGCATTGCACGCGGCCTCTACTCCATGCCGCCGGATCACGGCGCAGCCATCGTGCACGGCATTCTCACGAGCGATCGGTTGCGCAAGTCATGGGAGGACGAGGTCGAAGCCATGCGCCTCAGGGTCGTGCGGCTGCGCAACGCGGCCGTGGAGGCGCTGGCCGTTGCGTGTCCGGCGAAGGATTTCGGTTATATCGCGCGTCAGCGCGGGATGTTCTCTTATCTGGGTGTCAGCCCGCAGGCAGTGCATGAGCTGCGGGAGCGGCATCACGTCTACATGATGGACGACAGCCGGATCAACATCCTCGGGCTGCGGATGGACAACATCGGTTATTTCGCTGAGGCGGTGGGTAAGGTCGTGATGGCCTAGAGTTGGTAGCTCTGCTACCCGAAGCCTGAGCGAGGCAGCTCCCATTTTCAGTAAGTACCCGACTACAGCGATGTAGTTCAATGTTGCGCCGTTGCGGCGCCGTATTTTTCAAACTTCACGCTCAAGAATACGCCCCAGGTCGCGCAGCTGAGGCTGTGGGCGCACAATTCCGGCCGCCGGTGCGCGCGAATCAACAAGACGAGCGCAGCGGACGGGACGGTACGTCCTGCGGAACTCTCAACAACCACCACGCCCAGAGGGAGGTTCCGTTTATGCGAATCAAGACATGGTCACGCCGGGCTCTGCTCGGCGCGGGACTGCTGCTGCTGAGCAGCACTCTCCCGACCCACGCCTCGCCCCCTAACGCCAAACTCTTCGACTGCGACGAGCAGTCGGGAATCCTGTGTGCGGAGGCGCGCGAAAATCCCGGAGACGGCTATTACGTGGGCCACGACGAGCCCTCGCTGCTTTTCTATTCCAACGAGCCGGGGTCGGGCTCCAGTCAGGTCTACCGCTTGAGGCTGCCGAAGGACCCGCCGCAGATTCCCAAGCAGGATGGCGGCGGCGGGACCTGGAATTTCCAGCTGCACCCGGCCTTCTGGTTCGGAATGGCGGTGTGCGACGATCAGGGCGATCCCAATCCGGGCGGCTCTCCCAGCGCCGGTCCGAACATACCGTGCGCGGACGCCTCCGACAGCAACATCTACGACGACGCCAGCCCGACTTCGTCACATTACATCGGCCGGCATCCGGGCACGGCATTCATGGAGATGCAGTTCTACCCGCCGGGTTGGGTCAATACCAACGGTACCGCGACGCAATGGGACGCGGCGCTCAACATCGACACTTTTGACGACAATGCGAACACCGGGCAGAACAACAATCGAGCCTGCCAACGGGCTGTCGGCACAGAGTACGTCAACTTCGCCTTCATCCAGAAGGATGGCCAGCCGTTTCCGGCCGGCTCGCCGAGCCCGTTGGGGCCGCAGGTGTCGACGAACGCCAACACGCTCTTCATGAACCCGGGTGATCAGCTCGTCGTGACGATCACGGACACCCCGCATGGGCTCAAGATCACGGTGCAGGATCTCACCACCGGCGAGAGCGGCTTCATGGTGGCGAGCGCCGCGAACGGATTCGCCGAGGTGCTGTGGGACCCAAACGGGACCAACTGCAGCTTTGCCACTCACAACATCCCGCATGATTTTCATCCGACCTACGCGACGTCCAGCGAGCACACGCGGGTACCTGGGGCGGCGCACTCTTACAACATTGCGTTCTCGGATGAGATTGGGCACTTCGAGTATTGCAGCTCGGTTCCTGCCGGTGTCGGGCCGTGTGCCTCGGACTCCGCGGATGATCCGCCATCGGCCGCAGATGATGCCGTTTGCATAGACCCGTCGATCATTCCGGCCGGGCTCGTTCAGATCGGGGGTTGCGTCGATTCGGATACGGACTTCGATGGAGTCCCGTATCGCAATAACACCTGGCCGGGCTCGTTCCGAGATCCGGTCCTCGACGCGCAGTTCCATGCCCAGCCGCCGATCTTCTCCAGTCCGTTGTTCACCGACATGAGCGGTCACATGGAGAATTTCGCCCGCGTGGCGTTCGAGAGCGACATGCCGCGCGTCGAGTCCGGCACCAATCCGCCATGCCAGCGGCACCTGACGAACCCGTCGGACCCGAATCCGGGCGCCGGCTGCGTCAACCCGCCGGTGGGGGCGGATTTCTATCCGATCTACAGCCTGCGGCTCGACGGGCGCAATGGTTGCGTATGGCAGGAAAGCGGCCCATTCGTTCCCGGATCGCTGTACCTCTTCGGGCGAAATTCGCAGACGGAGTACGGGACCACGCCTTTGGCGCTCACCTATCCCGCAAGCAACGGTCAGCCGCGCCAGATCCTGGAGGACTTCCGCCGCATCGTGCCGTTCAATCCTTGTCCGACGTTCGATGTACGGCGGCAAGGAGATTAGAATCCGCGGTAGATCGATCGATCGGAAAAGTGAAAGGGCGGGGGTCAACCCCGCCCTTTTTTGTTAGAGCTCGATCAGACCGTCGGAGAGCTCGCTGACATCGTTCGTATCCGGCGGATAATGCTCGGCCATGGCTGCGCCGCAGGCGCCGATCGCGTCCACGAATCCGTCCACCACCTTACCGCGGCGCACGTGGCTCACGAAGAGGTCGATGATGCCCTGCCAGTGGGCTTCGCCGAGCTTCTCGTGGATTCCCTTGTCCGCCACGATCTCCACGTACCGCTCGGCAAGGGAGACGAAGAACAGCACGCCGGAATGCTGCGCAGTGAGTTGCACGCCTTGCTCATAGAACTGGGCGTGCGCGAGGCGGCTGGCGCGCGCATGCTTGATGCGCGTGGGTACGAGTGTGAAATGCAAGCCGGGCACGAAAAGGAGCAGCAGCGTCAAGGCAATGAAGGTGAGCAGCTGGATCTGGTAGAGGTGCACCCAGCGGAGGGAGATGCCGAGGAGCAGACAGACACCGGGAACGAGCAGCGCGAGGATCGCCGACCAGAGGAGGGGCAGGATGACGTAGTGGTCGCTCGCGTGCGCCACGACGGCCACGAACTCGCCGCTGGTATTCTTTTCTGCGTCGTGGATCGCCGCAGTGATCCGTGCCTTGTCCTCCAGGGAGAAGTGGATCATGGCGTTACCATCCCCCCGAGGCGCCGCCGCCTCCGAAGGAGCCACCGCCCCCGGAGAATCCACCGCCGCCACCAAAGCCGCCACCGCCGAAGCCCCCACCGCCCCAACCGCCGCCCCGACCGCGGCCACCGCCACCGCTCAGCATGCCGAGAAGGAGCCAGGCCAGCCAGCCGCTGCGCGAGCTCGGGGGCCCGCCCCAGCCGCGACTCATGGCGCGCAGCACCGGCAGCAAAACGAAGATGAGGATGAGGAACATCAGGAATCCGGTCCCACCCTGGTCCCGCACCTGCCGCCGTTGCGCCGCGAGCTGGTGGCCGCCCAGCACCGAGAGAATTGCGTCCGTACCGGCGGTAATGCCGCCTGCGTAGTCCCCGCTGCGGAAATGTGGGGCTATCACGTCGTGAATGATCAACACGCTCTGCGCGTCCGTGAGCGTGCCTTCGAGGCCGTAGCCGACCTCGATACGCATCCGCTTCTCACCGGCATCGACGATCAGCAGCACGCCGTTGTTCTTGCCCTTCTGGCCGATGCCCCAGTGACGGCCGAGCTGGTAGCCGTAATACTCGATGGGATAGCCATTGAGCGTTGGCAGCGTGACCACCACGAGCTGCGTGCCGTTGGCTTGCGAGTAGGCCGCGAGCTTCTGTGAGAGCTGGTTGAATGTGTCCTCGGGCAGCAGGTGCGCGTCGTCCACCACCGGGCCGGTCAGCGCGGGGAAGGGAGGCATGCCGGCATCGGCTGGGTTTTGCGCCGCGAAGGCGGGGCGGGGGGCGAGCGCGAATGCAAACAGGACTGCCAGACAGAGCATTGGGCTCAGCAACCGGTAGGGCCACTGCGGCCGACCTCGCCATCCGGCGGTGCAGCACTGTCTCGGCTTCGCGCTCACGGCGGGCATGATCGCTCCAGGGGACGCGGGCTCCGTGCGTCGCAGGGCACTCGATCCCTAGAACTTGACCGCCGGAGCCTGCTGCGCCTGCTCCGAGATCGTGAAGTTCTGCATGGGCTGGTAGCTGCCGTAAAAGAGCGAGTGGTACCAGCGGCCGGGGATGGTGGCGAGCTCGGTATCGTACTGCTGCACCGCTAGGATGTAGTCGCGGCGCGCCACGGCGATCCGATTCTCGGTCCCCTCGAGCTGCGCCTGCAGGGCGAGGAAATTCTGATCGGCCTTGAGGTTGGGATAGTTCTCGGTCACGACCATGAGGCGCGACAGGGCGCCGCTCAGGGTGGCCTGGTTCTGCTCGAAGCTCTGGAAGGCCTTCGGGTTGGTCAGGATGTCAGGCGGGATGCGGGTTTGCGTGACTTTGGCGCGGGCCTCGGTGACCGCTTCCAGGACGCTCGCCTCGTGGGCCGCGTAACCCTTGACGGTGGCCACCAGGTTCGGAATGAGGTCGGTGCGCCGCTGGTACTCGTTGAGCACCTGGCTCCAGGCGGCATCGGCCTGCTGCTTGTAGGTCGGGATGGTGTTGATGCCGCAGCCGCTGAGCAGCAGCAACGTGCCCATCAGGGCGGCCCACTCGGTGCGCTTGAGATAACGACGGGGTGCGGACATGTGATGCCTCTCGATGGGCCCCTAACGTAGCCAAAGCACATCATAGCACCGTCGCGGCAGGGGTTCCGCGACGCGGCAGTCTCATTTGGCAGCAATTACCGAACCACCATTCAGTCGTAGACTCGAATGGGCTGGCGGCGACCCGCAGCGCCATGTCGCGATGGGCGCCGGTTATGGCCTGGAGCGGTTCGCAATGCTCTGCTACGGCATAGATGACATCCGCAAGGTCGACGTTGCCCGGGTCGCGTGAGAATTGTCTGCCGGCTCAGTGGCCCGGCGGCGCGCCGAGCGGCGCCAGGGTGGATAGATAGCTCAGCGCCGCGAGTAGGGCGATGAAGTATGCGGTGAGTGCAAAGTTGGGTGGCGCTCCGGCGGGTGGGCTCTTGGTGTAGGCGCGATAGATGGCGGCGCCGGCCACCAACAGCAGGATGAGCTGAGAGAAGCAGGCGGCGAGGAGGAGTGAAGCCAATGCGATGGCGATGCACCCTGGGCGACCGATGGCTTCCATGGCCTGTGCGCCGTCGAGGCGCCAGACGGGAATCAGGTTCAGGAGGTTGATGAAGGCGGAGAAGCCTGCGAGGGCGACCCATAATCGCTCCTGGGTCTGCAGCCAGATGAGCGCACATAGCGCCGCGGCAATGGTGCCGGCGAGCGGGCCGGCGAGACTCACGAGTGAGCGCGTCTCGGCGGTGATGTCTGCCGCAGTCCAACGCACATAGGCACCGAGGCCGGGAATGAACATGGGAAGGTTTGCCGCGAGGCCGCGTCTTCTCAGCTCGATGTAATGTCCCAGCTCGTGCGCCAGGACGAGCACGGCGAATCCGATGCCGAAGCTCGCTCCGTAGAGACCCCAGTAAAGGGCGGCGAAACTCGCGAAGCTCAGGAGGAACGGCAGCTTCAACAACGAGAGGAAGAGCTTGCCTTTGATGAGGAGCAGCGCGAGCGGCGCCAGCGGGCCTAACTTGCGAGCCCAGGCGGGCGGGTCGTTGCTCGCGGCCTTGGCGCCGTCGCCGGCCAGCTCTGCCAGCCTGGAGCGCACCCACGCCGCCTGGGAGGAGTCGGCGGGGAGCAGCTCGAGGGCGGCCTGCCAGTCCGTCTGTGCGGCGGCGAGCTCGCGCCGTTGCTCATGGCCGCGTGCGCTGGCCGCGAGCTCCTCGAGTCTGCGGGCGTGCGCCAATGCCTGGCACTGAGCGCAGGCGAGACTGCCTGGCGCCAGAGTTGCGCCGCAACGACCGCACTTGTCGGGTGCGGCTAGGACGGGACAAGACCTATCCACTTCCCGTTGCCCCTGCGGCCGCCACGGTGTAGGGCCCTGATATCTTCGCCCATCGGCTCGCCGTGAACTGCCACGCGAAGCGCAGGCCCACGAACAGGGTGATGAGTCCGAGGAGGCCATTCACCGGATCCTGAAGCTCGAGGATCGGTGAAGCGATGCCGACCCACGCCAGTGCGGCAATGGCCTTGCCGTAGTTCATGCGCTCTCGAGGCGGCGCAGTGGCCGCCGCCGATTGTGCCTGGGCCTGATGCTGTCGGCTCTGCTCGATCGCAATGGGCACGGCCGACATCGAAACGGCGAAGTAGGTGAGCAGTACCGCCACGACCTGATAGCGGCGGCCACCGACGCCACGCGATCCGAGGTGCATCGCCTTGCCAACGATGTAACCCACCGCCACCGAGGCCCAGCCGATGACGAGACCGGTGCTGAGCGCGAAGATCACGTACAGCGCAAGTCCGACGAGGGCGCCCGCGATACCCAACACGAGTGCCCGAATGAACGCTGCATGCGTGTCCCGAGGAATCTGTGCGCGGATCGTCGCAGTACAGCCCGGACAGATCGGCGCTCCTTTGATCTGGAAATACGAGCCGCCGATCGGCTGCTTGCACGCGGCGCACGTCAGGCCGTTGGCCGCGTACTCGGCGGTGGCGAACTGCGGTGTATGAGACTCGCCGGATTTCAGCATCGTTCCCCCAGTAGGACCGAGGCGTTGTTGTCCCCTGTCACGGCGGGGAATGTATCGTAGTAACCGGTTGGCAGGGAGCCCAATGCCGAGGCGCAGGGCTCGGACACTTTGAGGGCCAGCAGGCCATCGGCACGCGTGCGGCCGAGATTGATTGCCGCGACCGGCTTGCCTGCCTGCGCGGCCGCCTGTACGAAGCGATAGCCGGAATACACCATGAGCGAGGAGCCGACCACGAGCACGGCGTCGGCCCGCCCGAGGCATTCCATCGCCGTGGCGACCCGGTCGCGGGGAACGCTCTCGCCAAAGAACACGACGTCGGGCTTCAACACGCCGTTGCAGCGGGAGCAGGATGGGACCGTGAATTCGTCGAAGGGAAGTCCCTCGATGTCGGCATCGCCATCGGGGGCTACCACTCCTTCCAGCCGACTCCACGCGAAGTTGCATCGCAGCAGCTCATCCTGCAGCTCCTGCCGCGGCAGGAGGGCATAACAGTCCATACATCGAACGCGGTCCAGGCGGCCATGCAGATCCACCACCCATGTGCTTCCGGCAGCCTGGTGCAGTCCGTCGATGTTCTGCGTCACCAGCACCTCGAGACGATTCTGCTGCTCGAGTCTCGCCAGAGCTGCGTGCGCGCCGTTGGGAGCTGCGCGGCGGAAGCGCTGCCAGCCGACGAGACTTCGTGCCCAGTAGCGTTGGCGCACCGCTTCACTGCCCATGAAAGCCTGAAAGCTGACCGGCGGCGAGCGCTTCCAGTGGCCACTCGCATCCCGATAGTCCGGGATGCCTGAATCCGTGCTGCAGCCGGCCCCGGTGAGAACGAAGAGCCTGCGGTGTCGGCTGATGAAATCGCAAAGGGAGTGCATCGGTGGATCCTACGCCGCGGTGTCCTTGGCGGCGGCGCCGGTCGCGAAGACGAATTCGTAGGCGGCGCTGCGGGGCGTGGCGGAGCGAACCCACGAGGCGCGCTGTCCGTCGACCGTGAGGAACCACGATTGTCGTTGGCGCACGCCGCCCGTGCCCGAGAAGGCACTGCAGTCGAGCACCGCACCGCAGCCGCCGTGCCTGGGATCGCGGACGGATGCATAGCGGATGATCTTCGTTTCTGCTTGGCGGGCCATCCGCGCCAGCGCCTGACAGGCGCCGTAGTCCACGGGGTCGCTCCACATCCCTGCATCGCGCACGAAGGGTGATTTCCGCAGATCCACGGCTGCGCCGCGTGCCACGGCTTGGAAGACCGTATGGGGTACGCCGTCCAACCGCGTGAGGCCATGGCTGTCACGCACGAAGCGCCAGCGCCAGTATCCCAGCTCTGCGCAACTCGTGCGCACGGCTTGCGCGCCGTACCAGACACCCGCATCGTCGTAATTGCGAAAACGCGAGCCGCGCCATGACGGCGGATAGCGGAACGGTGTGTAGAGGAGATAGTCGAGCCCGGCGCAGGGGGGCGGCAGGGGCGGCTTCGAGGCCTCGAGCACCGACTCCAGGATCTCCTGCTCCGCGATGCTGTCGACCAGCGCGCGCGTCGCAACGACGTGCTGCGCCTCGACAGCGCGCCAGAGCGTCAGCTCGCAGGCCTTCGACTCAGATGCGACCGCGGGAGGCGTCCAGGTACTGGACGACATGGAAGAGTCCTTCCGCCGTGAGAATCCGTTGCGCCGGCTGCGCGCCGAGCGCGTCATTGGCCGAGTGCAGCCAATCACGCATGGTCTGCGCCCTTCCGCCCGTGATCGCGGCGAGGGAGCGATACAGGCGCACGAACGCTGCCGCGAGCTCCCATGCCTTGCTGTCTTCGGACAGGAGCCATGTTCCTGCGGCGAGCCGTGAGGTGGTCGCCGCGCTCAGACCCAGCACCTTGGCGAGCTGCGCCTGGCGTACGTCCAATTGCTCGGCCGCCCGCACGGTCGCCTTGGACAGTACCGAGGGGGCGCTCTTGGACTTGGCAGCGGGCAGCGACATCGCCTCTCTCCTGTTTCAGGAGAAAGAATATGGCACTTTGCATTCAATAGCAAATCGAGCGCCGCGCTGCGTCCGGGCGCCCCTACTCCGGTATCACGAGCGTGTACGTGGACTTGACCTCCTCCATGACGAAGTAGGTATGGGTCTGCTGGACACCGCGAACAGAGGCGATGGTATCGCCGAGCAGCGTCCGGTAGGCCTCCATGTCCTCGACGCGTACCTTGAGCAGATAATCGAAGCCGCCGGCGACCATGTGGCATTCCATGATCTCGTCGTGCGCCCGTACGACCTCCTTGAAGTGCTCGAACGCCTCCGGTGTGGTGCGGTCGAGTGAGACCTCCACGTAGGCGAGCAGGCCGAGCCCCAGCTTCAGGGCATTGAGGCGCGCGAAATACCCGTCTATGAAGCCCGCCGCCTCGAGCCGCCGCACCCGCTCCAGGGTCGGCGTGACCGTCAGATTGACCTCGCGCGCGAGCTTCGATACGGGGATGCGCCCGTCCTGCTGCAGCCGCACCAAGAGCCGGCGATCTATGCGATCGAGCGGCCGGTCAAGCGACCTGTCCGCAATCGGCGTGTTGTGCTGTCCGGAGGCCTTTTTTGCTCGCATGGCAGCAAAGTTTACTACCATAACCGCCAAAACGGAAAAATATCATCTGCATATCCCGGTATCATGAGCACAATCGACTAGCACCCCGGTGGATGATGATGGTTGCCGCAGTATCCGAAGCCCGTTCCAGCTTCGCACGCGAGGCAAGCGACTCCGGCACTTTGCGGGAGCGCATTCGTGCCGCGACCCTGCGCCCCGAGGCGGCCGCCGTCGCGCAGATGCACGAGGCGCTGCTGCCTCTCGCGGATACGCTCACGGCGGCTCGTCTGAGCGCAATGCGCTGGATCGAGACGGCGCGCAGCGGTAACCGCTCGAGGCCGCTCGCCGAATCGCTCCTCGAGCAGTTCCCGCTCGACAGCCCGCAGGGCAAGGCGCTCATGAGCCTGGCCGAAGCGCTGTTGCGCACCTCCGATCCCCAGTCCGCAGACCGTTTGATTGCCGAGCGGCTGGCCGCGCTGAGAGATGGCGGCGCGCCGAGCTCCGAGCTCACCGTGCGCCTGGCCATGGCTTTGCTCGGCACCGCGAGCAGGCTGTTGCCTGATGCGGCGTCGATGCTCGACGGGCGTGCGCGCCGTCAGCTGCTAACGCCATTCGTGACCCCGGTGGTGCGGGGCGCGCTCAGGCGCGCCATGCGGATGTTGGGACGGGCCTTCATCGTCGGTGAGTCGATCGAATCGGCGCTGGCGCGCGGCCGTCGGGATCGCGATCTGTCGCTCTGCTCTTTCGATGTGCTGGGCGAGGGAGCGAGGTCCGATGCCGACGCGGATCGATATTTCCGCTCGTACCAGCGGGCGATCGAGGCCCTGGGCGCCCAGAGTGCGGACTCCGTCCACGCCCGCTCCGGCATCTCGGTGAAGCTCTCGGCGCTCGAGCCGCGCTACGCGCTGACTCAGCGCGGCAGAGTCATGGAGAAACTCGCGCCGCGGATGATCACCCTCGCGCGCCTCGCCTGCAGCGCTGGAATCGGCCTGACCGTCGATGCCGAGGAGGCGGACCGACTCGATCTCTCACTCGACCTCATGGAGGCCCTGGCGCGCGATCCGGCGACGCGGGGCTGGAGCGGGCTCGGTCTCGCGGTACAGGCCTACGGGCGGCGCGCACCGCTCGTGTTGGATTGGACTGCGGAGCTCGCCCACCAGACCGGCCGGCGGATGACCGTACGGTTGGTCAAGGGCGCCTACTGGGACGCGGAGATCAAACGTGCCCAGGAGCGGGGCCTCGAGAGCTTCCCCGTCTATACCTCGAAGGCTGCGACAGATGCGAATTACCTCGTCTGTGCGCAGCGTCTCTTCGGGTTCGGTGAGCTCATCTACCCGCAGTTCGCTACCCACAACGCCCTGACGGTAGCTGCGGTGATGGCGCTCGCGCCCCGGGGTGCCGTCTACGAGTTCCAGCGCCTGCACGGCATGGGACAGGCGCTTTACGACGCCGTCCGCGCCGACAAGCCGGACCTGCCGCCGGTGCGGGTCTACGCGCCCGTCGGCACGCACGAAGAGCTGCTGCCGTATCTCGTGCGGCGGTTGCTCGAGAACGGTGCCAACACCTCGTTCGTACATCATTTCCTCAACAAACAGATTCCCGTGGAGCAGGTCGTGGGCCACATCCTGGACAATGTCGATCCAAACCCCGCAGGTCCCGGAGGCAATGGCACTCCCGCGCGCATCCGCGAGCCGCGCGCGCTCTACCGCTCACGGCGCAATTCCCAGGGCGCCGATTTCGGCAATCCGGCGGAGCTTGCGACCCTGCAGCAGGAGCTCAAGGCAGCTGCGGCCGTGTCCTACCGGGGCGGCCCCGTCCTGAGCAACGGCGAGTCGATCGAGCCCAATGTCCCGGTACTCTCGCCGGCGGACGCGGGCGCGGCCGTGGGCCTGACCCGGGATGCGACGGAGGCGGAAATCATCGGTGCCATGGCAACCGGCGCGCGGGCCCAACGCGCATGGGATGCAACGCCTGCCGCAGAGCGTGCGGCCTGCCTGGACCGCGCCGCCGACCTGTTGGAGAAACGTCGCGGCTTCTTCCTCCACCTGCTGGTCCGCGAGGCCGGCAAGACACTCCCCGATGCGATCGCCGAGATCCGCGAGGCGGCGGATTTCTGCCGCTACTACGCGCTGCGCGGCCGCGAGCTCTTCTCGGCGCCCCAGGCGCTCGAGGGTCCGGTGGGCGAGAGCAACCTGCTGTCGCTACAGGGTCGTGGTGTCTTTGCGTGCATCAGCCCGTGGAACTTCCCGCTAGCCATCTTCGCGGGACAGATCACCGCAGCTTTGATGGCAGGCAATGCCGTCGTCGCCAAGCCCGCTCCAGCCACCACGCTCATCGCTCACGCGATGACCCGCCTCCTTCACGAGGCGGGTATCCCCAGCGACGTGCTGCAGCTTGCACCCGCAGATGGGCCTCTCTTCGGCGCAACCGCGCTCACTCATCCGGCGCTCGCGGGGGTCGCGTTCACCGGCTCGACGGCGACGGCCGCGACCATCAATCGTACGCTTGCCGGACGCGATGGGCCCATCGTGCCCCTCATCGCCGAGACCGGCGGTGTGAATGCGATGATCGTCGATGCGACCGCGCTGCCGGAGCAGGTCGTCGACGATGTCATCGGCTCGGCCTTCACCAGCGCCGGGCAGCGGTGCTCGGCGCTGCGCGTCCTGTACCTGCAGGAGGACATCGCGGACCGGGTGATCGAGATGCTGATCGGTGCGATGAAGTGTCTGACCATAGGTGACCCCGCAGATCCCGCGACGGATGTCGGCCCGGTGATCTCGGAGGAGGCGCGGCAGCGTCTTCGCAGGCACGCCGAGCGGATGGGCACCGAGGCAAAGCTCCTCTACGCCTGCCCGGTCGGGCACTGCGAGTCGAAGGGCCATTTCTTCGGCCCGCGGCTGTTCGAGCTCCACTCCCCCGACCAACAGCGGACCGAGGAGTTCGGGCCCATCCTCCACCTGTATCGTTATCGTGGCGATCAGCTCCCGCAGGTGTTGCAGGCCATCCGCTCGACGGGCTTCGGTCTGACGCTGGGCGTGCACAGCCGACTCGAGAGTCTGGCCGAGCACGTCTTCCGCGCGCTGCCCGTGGGCAACACCTACGTCAATCGCAACATGATCGGCGCCGTCGTCGGCGTGCAGCCGTTCGGAGGGCAGGGGCTCTCGGGAACCGGACCCAAGGCCGGCGGTCCGAATTACCTGCAGCGCTTCGCGACGGAGCGGACCCTGACCATCAACACCGCGGCCATCGGTGGCACGGTGGAGCTGCTTTCCTGATCTAGCCGCGCAGCGCTTCGGTCAGATCCGTAAAGGAAGCGATGGGCTCGCCGCAGACGTTGCCCCGGCAAAGGTAGGCGACGGCGGTCCCTCTCGGTGCCTTCTCTGCGAGCGCCGCAGGCAGGCCGGGCGTCTCTGCCGGGATCGCCAGCACGATCCGGCGCGGTGAATAGAGTCTGGCAAGCTCCCGCCGCCAGGGCTCGATGGCAGCCGCCTCGCCGCGCAGGACGACGATCTCCGGTGGATGCAACAGCTCCTCCAGGGCGATGAGCAGGCTCGTATGCGCCTGCGGGTACTTCTCCAGCATCGCCCAGGCGCCCTGAATGGTGCGCTCGGCAGCCTGGAGGTAGCGCGGCTCGCCCAGGAGATATCCCATGCGCATCAGCACGAAGGCCGCGATGCCGTTGCCCGCGGGCGTGGCGTCGTCTGCGAACGACTTCGGCCGATGGATCAGCTGCTCGTGGTCATCGGAAGTGAAGAAGAATCCGCCGGCGCGCTCATCGGCGAAGTGCTGCAACAGCACTTCGATGAGCTCGCGGGCGAACTGCAGCTCCTCGGCGCGGAAGCGGACCTGCTGCAGCTCCAGAATCGCATCAGCGAGGTACGCGTAGTCGTCGAGATACGCGTTGAGATGGGCGCGTCCTTCGTTGTAAGTTGCCAGGAGCCGCCCCTCACGCCAGAGCGTGCGACGCGCGAAATCGAGCGCACGCGCGGCGGACGCCGCGAGGTCATCACGCGCGAGCGCCCTGGCCGCGACGGCCATGCCGCGGATCATGAGGCCGTTCCACGACGCAAGGATCTTGTCATCGCGTCCGGGCCGCACCCGCGCCTCGCGAAGGCGGAGCAGCTTCTCGCGCGCCGACGCCAGCGCTGACTCAACACTCGCGGGCGACCGGGCGAGCGTGGAGGCGATCTCCTCCACCGGCCGGGACACGCGCAGGTGCCAGCGGCCCTCGAAGTTGGGCTCGCGATCGAGCCCATAACGGGGAGCGAACGCGGCATATTCCTCCGCCGTCAACGCGGCCAGTACCTCGTCGCGCTGCCAGACGTAGAACTTGCCCTCGTGTCCTTCGGAGTCCGCATCCAGGCTCGAGTAATACCCGCCTTCGGGAGACTGCATCTCCCGCCGTACCCAGTCGGCCGTCTCGCCGGCGACCCTGCCATAAAATGCATCGCCGGTCGCGACATGAGCATCGGCGTACACCGCGAGAAGGCTGCCGTTGTCGTAGAGCATCTTCTCGAAGTGCGGAATCATCCAGTACTCATCGACCGAGTAGCGGCAGAAGCCGCCCGCGAGCTGATCGTTGATGCCGCCGTCACCCATGCGCCGCAGAGTCAGGCCTGCCATGTAGAGCGCGTGCAGGTCGGGCGTGTCGCCCTCGGCACTGGCGCGCCACTCGCGCAACAGCAGCTCGAGCGAGCTCGGGTGCGGAAATTTCGGCGCACCGCCAAAGCCGCCGAAGCGGGTGTCGAACGTTCGCTCGAGCGCCTGGCGGCAGCGGCGCAGCGGCGCATCGGTCAGCTCGGCCGTCGCGGCCGGCGGCGGTGGCTCGAGCTCCGCGAAGGCCGTCATGAGCGCTTCGTTCTGCTGCCGCAGCTCCGCCTCGTGCTCGCGATAGTACTCAGACACGCGCAGCAGCAGATCTCTGAAAGCCGGGAGCCCGAATCGGGCCTCCCTCGGGAAATAAGTCCCCCCGAAAAACGGCCGCCGGTCATCCGCCGTCAAAAACATGGTGAGCGGCCAGCCGCCGGAGCGCTGCGTCAGCATCTGCTGGGCAATCTGGTAAATGCGGTCGATGTCCGGCCGCTCCTCCCGGTCCACCTTGATGTTGACGTAGAGTTCATTCAGCACCTGCGCGGTCGCCTCGTCCTCGAAGCTCTCGGCAGCGAGGACGTGGCACCAGTGACAGGCCGCGTATCCGACGCTGAGGTGAATGGGCTTGCGCTCGCTGCGCGCGCGGGTGAAGGCCTCCTCGCCCCACGGATACCAGTCGACGGGGTTGTGCGCGTGCTGGCGCAGGTACGGGCTGGTCGCGGAATTCAGCCGGTTGGTGTATCTCGGGCTGCCGTCCGGGTTGAGGTGTCGAGTCTCCATGCCGGCTCGAAGAATACCCCTGATCGGAATGTCCCGATCGTCGATTCGGTATACTGCCCGCCGCCGAACTGCCCATCGAACCTGCCTTGTCCTCTCCTTCATCCATTTCGTGTGCCGATATCGGCCGCGCTCGCGAGCTGCGTCTGAAGCGCGGCGAAGAGCGGCGCCTGGCCGCCGGACATCTGTGGGTCTTCAGCAATGAGGTCGATACCGACGCCACGCCGCTGACGACCTTCGCGCCCGGAGATCTTGCGCAGATCACCTCGCATCGCGGTCAGTTCCTGGGACATGCCTACGTCAATCCACATGCCCTCATCTGCGCGCGAATACTCAGCCACGAGGCCGCGCAGCCGATCGACCGCGAACTCATCGAAATGCGGTTGCGCGCTGCGCTCACGTTGCGTGAGCGGCTCTATCGCGAGCCTTACTACCGCCTGGTGTTCGGGGAGTCCGACGGTCTGCCAGGACTGGTGCTCGACCGCTATGGCGAGGTGCTGGTCGGACAGATCGCCACCGCCGGCATGGAAGCGCTCCAGGAAACCGTCGTCGAGGCGGTGCGCTCATTGCTGTCGCCCGCCGCGCTCTACTGGAAGAACGATTCCGCCGCACGGCAGCTCGAGCAGCTGCCGCAACTTGCGCAGGCCGCATTCGGCGAGATACCTGTCGACATCACCGCCCTCGAGGCGGGCTTGCGCTTCGCCGCGCCGCTCTCGCACGGACAGAAGACGGGCTGGTTCTACGATCAGACGCACAATCGGGCACGGCTCGCGCGCTACCTCTCGCCTGGCGCACGGGTTCTGGACGTATGCAGCTATGTGGGTGCGTGGGGCGTTACGGCCCTGAAGGCGGGCGCCGCCGCGGCGACCTGTATCGATTCGTCGCAGACGGCACTCGATTTCGCCCGGCGCAACGCGCAGGCGAACGGCCTCGCCCTCGAGGCCATCCGCTCGGATGCCTTCGAGGCGCTGAAGTCACTTCACGGACAGGGTGAGCGGTTCGATGTCGTGGTGCTCGATCCGCCGGCCTTCATCAAGCGCAAGAAGGACATCCCGCAGGGACAGGCCGCATACCGCAAGCTCAATCAGCTGGCGCTCGCGCTCATCGAGAGCGACGGTCTGCTCGTCTCCTGCTCCTGCTCCTATCACCTCGCCCCGGAAGAGCTCGTGACGGCCATCCAGACGGCGGCCCGCCATACCGGCCGCTTCGTGCAGATCCTCGAGGCCGGAGGCCAGTCGCCCGACCACCCGGTGCATCCCGCCATTCCGGAGACCCGATATCTCAAGGCTTTCTTCTGCCGCGTGGCCCGCTGAGGTCGGCTAAACTTCGCCGCCATGATCGTCTACCCGGACATCGACCCGATCGCCTTTCGGCTGGGTCCGATCAAGGTGCACTGGTACGGCATCATGTACCTGCTCGGGTTCGCCTCCGGGTGGCTGCTCGGCCGCCGGCGCGCCGCTCGACCGGGCTCGACATGGAAGGGCGTAGATGTCGATGATCTCGTCTTCTTCGCCATGGTGGGCGGCATCCTCGGCGGCCGGCTGGGTTACGTGCTCATCTATGGCCTCAGCTTCTGGACGGCGCAGAACCCGTGGTACCCGTTCGAGGTTTGGGACGGGGGCATGTCCATTCACGGCGGCTTCGTCGGCGGCATCATCGCGCTTGCGATATTCGCCTGGCGGCGCGGCCGCAGCGTCGGCGATGTTTTCGACTTCGCGGTACCCCTGACGCCGCCCGGCCTATTCTTCGGCCGCATCGGCAACTTCATCAATGGCGAGCTCTGGGGCAAGCCGACCACGCTCCCCTGGGGCTTCCTCGTCGACCCGGCGCACCTGCATCCCTCGCAGGCAAGCAATGCCTTCTCGGACTGCTCGCGCCTCGGGATTACGCCGTGCATTCTGCACGTGCACGCCTCGCAGCTTTACGAGGGCTTCCTCGAGGGAATCGTGCTCTTCACCGTCATGTGGTGGTTCACCGCAAAGCCGCGTGCGCGGCTCGCACCCTCAGGGGTCTTCCTGGTGCTCTACGGCACCTTCCGCTTCCTCATCGAGTTCGTGCGCATGCCGGACCTGCAGATCGGGTATCTCGCGTGGGGGTGGCTCACGATGGGCCAGATCCTGTCGCTGCCCATGATTGTCATCGGGGTCGTGTTGCTGACTTACGCCTACAACGCGCGCGCCAGCTCCGGCAACTTCGCCCCGGCGCAGTGAGCACCGCGCGATGAAGCCTTATCTCGACCTGATGCGTCGCATCCTCGAAAACGGCGCACGCAAAGGTGACCGGACCGGCACCGGGACCCTGTCGCTCTTCGCAGAGCAGCTGCGCTTCGACCTCTGCGGCGGATTCCCGCTGGTCACCACCAAACGGGTCCATCTGCGCTCGGTCATCTGCGAGCTCCTCTGGTTCCTGCGCGGTGACACCAACATCGCCTGGCTCAACGACCAGGGCGTCACCATCTGGGACGAGTGGGCCGATGAGCGCGGCGAGCTCGGACCGGTTTATGGCAAGCAGTGGCGCGCATGGCTGGCGCCGGACGGGCGCACCGTGGATCAGATCCGCCTCGCCATCGAGCAGCTGCGCGGCAACCCGGACTCCCGCCGCATCCTCATCAGTGCCTGGAACGTCGGCGAGCTCGAGCAGATGCACCTCATGCCCTGTCACGCCCTCTTTCAGTTCTACGTGGCCGCAGGCCGGCTCTCCTGTCAGCTCTACCAGCGCAGTGCCGACGTCTTTCTCGGCGTGCCGTTCAACATAGCGAGCTACGCGCTCCTCACTCACATGTTCGCCCAGCAGTGCGACCTCGAGCCTGGTGAGCTCGTCTGGACCGGCGGCGACTGCCATCTCTACCTCAATCACGTGGAGCAGGCGAGACTGCAGCTCTCGCGTGCCCCCTTCCCGCCGCCGCGACTCAACATCCGGCGCCGCCCGGCGACCCTTTTCGACTACACGCTGGAGGATTTCGAGTTCGTGGACTACCAGCATCATCCTGCCATTGCCGCCCCGGTGGCGGTCTGATATGGCGCGCGAGCCGCTGTTCGAAGTGCGCAGCTCCCCGGTCCATGGCATGGGCGCCTTCGCGCTGCGCCGCATTCCCAAGGGCACCCGCATCATCGAGTATCTCGGCGAGCGGGTGTCGCACCGGGAGGCGGACCGCCGCTACGAGGGCAAGGACGCCAATGACGCCCACACGTTTCTCTTCATCGTCGATTCCAGGACCGTCATCGACGCCGGTGTCAACGGCAACGACGCGCGGTTCCTCAATCATTCCTGCAATCCCAACTGCGAGTCGGTGATCGAGCGCCGGCGCGTCTTCATCGAGGCCATCCGCACCATCGAGCCCGGCGAGGAGATGACCTACGACTACCAGATCCAGCGCGAGGACGATGATCCGCCCGGCATAGAAGAGATATTCGCCTGCCATTGCGGCTTCCCGCAGTGCCGCGGCACCATGCTCTGGCCGGCCGATCCGCCGGCGAAGCGCCGCAAGCGGCAATCGGCACCCACGAAGCAAACAGGGCTGCGGCGGCAAGACAAACAGCGGCGGCAAGGCAAACAGCGGCGGAGGGATTCCGGGACTGCGCGCGGGACCGCCAGGAAAGCTGCTCGCCGCCGCTGAAGGCGCGCAGCGCTCAGCTCACCATGCAGTCGCGTCGCTGGACATTGTCGGCAGTCGTTGGTGCGCTCGGCATTGTGTACGGCGACATCGGCACGAGCCCGCTGTATGCGTTCGATGCGACGCTGACCGTGGCCGGCCGTTTCGACGGCGAGCTGGTACTGGGCGCCTTGTCGCTCATCCTGTGGGCGCTGACGATCTCCGTCACGATCAAATACGTCAGCGTCATCATGCGCGCGGACAACGATGGAGAAGGCGGCATCCTCGCGATGTTCGCTCTCGCGCAGCGCCAGATCATTGCCGGAAGCCGGTGGGCGCGTGTCACGGTATGGTTGGCACTCGCCGGTACGGCCTTCTTCTTCTGCGACTCGCTCATCACGCCGGCGGTTACGGTGCTCAGCGCAGTCGAGGGCCTGGAGGTCCTGAACCCCAGCCTCAAGAGCACCGTGGTGCCGATCACCGTCGGCGTGATCATTGGCCTCTTCGCCTACCAACACCGCGGCACGGCCCGCATCGGCAGCCTGTTCGGCCCGATCATGGTGCTATGGTTCGTGGTGATCGGCCTCTCCGGCGCGGCGGCGATCTGGCGCGATCCGGTCGTGCTCGCGGCAGTCAATCCGCTCTACGGGATAGAGCTGCTCGCGCACCGTCCGGGTGTTTCACTCGCGATCATCGGCGCGGTGTTCCTCGCCATCACCGGGGGCGAGGCGCTCTATGCCGACATGGGGCACTTCGGCAAGATGCCGGTGCGGCTCGGCTGGTTCGTGCTCGTGTGGCCGGCGCTGATCCTCAACTACTTCGGACAGGGCGCGCTGTTACTCGCGCAGGGGAAATACCTGCCGCAGGCGCTCTACCTGCTGGTGCCCGCGCCGGCGCTGCCCTGGATGGTGATCCTGGCGACGGCGGCGTCCGTCATCGCCTCGCAGGCGGTCATCTCCGGGGCGTTCTCGATGGCACGCCAGGCGGTGCAGCTCGATCTGCTGCCGCGCATCCGCGTCCTGCAGACATCCGCCACCGCGCAGGGCCAGATCTACGTGCCCGCCGTCAACTGGCTGGTGTTCATGGCGGTGATCGCCTTCGTGGTTGGCTTCGGCTCATCGGCCGCGCTGACGGGGGCCTATGGCGCGGCCGTGGTCGGCACCATGATCGTCACGACCGTTCTGGGCTCCTTCGTGGCCGCGACCCAGTGGAGCTGGTCGAAGTGGTCGGTAGGGAGCCTGTTTGGGCTGCTGATGGTCGTGGATGCGATCTTCTTCGTCGGCAACATGACGAAGGTGCCGAACGGCGGCTGGATTCCGCTCACACTGGCGGCGATGCTGTTCACGATATTCATGACGTGGCGCAGCGGGCGCCTGGACCTGCGTGCGGCGCTCGCGAAGATGGCCGTGCCGCGCACCGAGTTGCCGAAGCTGATCGACGGGGCGCATCGCGTCGCCGGCACCGGAGTATTTCTCGCCAGCGATCCGCAGCTCGTGCCCTCGGCGCTGATCCGCAACATCGAGCACAACCGGGTCGTGCACGAGCGACTCATCATCCTCAACGTGGAGGTCGTGCGCACCCCGCGCCAGGATCCGGTGCGTCGTGTCGAGATCGAGGAAGCCATGTCCGGTGTCTATCTCATCCATGCCCGCTTCGGGTTCATGGAAACACCGGATGTCGGTGAGGCGCTGAAATCCTGTCGGGCCCGGGGCCTGAGAGTGTTCAGCGAGGACAGCTCGTTCTTCGTCGGCCAGCACGTGGTGCGCGCCCGGCCGCTGCCGGGCTGGAAGGGGCTGCAGCGGCGGCTCTTTGCCTGGATGCAGCGGCACAGCACGCAGGCCGCGGAGTTCTTCCGCATGCCGTTCCGCGGCGTGGTCGTGCTCAACACCGTGGTCGAGATCTGACACCGCCCCGGGCGCCGCCGTGCCATGATCCTGCAGCAACCGCTCATCTCTCTCATCGTCGCGATGGCCGAGAACGGCGCGATCGGGCGCGACAATGCGCTTCCCTGGCGGCTTCCGGACGACCTCAAGCGCTTCAAGGCCCTCACCATGGGTAAGCCCCTGCTGATGGGCCGCAAGACGTGCGAGTCGATCGGCAGGGCCCTGCCGGGGCGGACGAGCCTCGTCCTCACGCGCGACCGGGATTGGCGGTTCGAGGGGGTCGTGGTGGTCCACTCGCTCGGGCAGGCGCTGGGCTGGGCGAAGGATGCCGAGGAGCTGGTCGCGATCGGCGGTGCCGAGATCTTCCGCCTGCTCATGCCCTTCGCGCGGCGCATCTACCTCACGTTGGTGCACGCGGAGATCGCGGGCGACACGTTCTTCCCCGACTTCGACCCCACTCAGTGGGCCGACGTCGAGTGTCACAGCTACCCGGCCGACGAGCACAATGGGTATCCCTTTACGTTCGTGACGCTGGACCGCAAGAGCGAGCCACAGGCGCCGGGTACCTACTAGGCTCGGCTCACGAGCCGGCTCGCAATCAGCTTGCGCGCGAGCTCGAAGTCCGGCCCGCCGCGCTCATCCAACTCCTGCAGGATCTCCTGCTGCACCGCCCCGCGGCGCAACGCCTCGGCGTAGGAGATCTCAGGGTGGAACATCACCATGGAGTAACGGGGAATGAAGGCCGGGAAGCGGCGCTCGAGCTCGAGCGCGAGCGCCTTGCGGCGGACGTAGGTGGGATCCCGCACCGTATCGCGCATCTCGATGTAGTTCTCGAGTGCCATTTGCGCGATGGCATCGGTGTCGGGCAGGCGCACGCGCTCGAGCTCCGCGAAGAGGCTCTCCCAGCTCTCGTGCCGATCGAGCAGTGTGTCGAGGAACGAGCAGTCCTCGAACGCTGCGTTCATGCCCTGGCCGTGGAAGGGGACGATGGCGTGGGCGGCATCGCCGAGGAGCAGTACCTTGCCGCCGATGTGCCACGAGCGGGTGTGGACGGTCCCGAGCTGACCCTGGGGATGGCGCGTGAGTTCCCCGATGAGGTCCGGAATCAGTCGCGCCGCATCGGCGAACTGACTCTCGAACAGCGCCCGGATCGCCTCGGGTTCGCTGAGGGTGGCGAAGCTGTCCGGACCCGTGCGCGCGAGGAAGAGGGTCGCCGTGAAGCTGCCGTCTGTGTTCGGCAGGGCGATGAGCATGAAGCCGCCGCGCGGCCAGACGTGAAGTGCCTGTGGATCCATGACATGACGCCCGTCGCTTGCGGGAGGGATGGTGAGCTCCTTGTAGTCATGATCGAGCCAGTCCTCGCGCACGCCGATGAGCCCGGCGCGCGCGAGACTCGAGCGAACGGCGGACCCGGCGCCGTCCGTGGCGATGGCCGGCGCAATCGGCACGGCGTACTCCTCGCCCGTATTCTCATCCCGCAAGCGCAGCGTGCCCGCCTCCGGCAGGGCTTCGAGGCAGGTCTGGCGGAATCGGAGGGCTACTCGAGGATGCTGTGCTGCCGCCTCGATCAACACGCGGTTGAGCTCGGCGCGGCTCACGGAATGGATGCTCTCACTCTCGCGCTGACCGTAGGGCTGAAGCCGTGTCTCGCCCGAGAGGGAGTGAACCATCCGCCCGCGCATCGGAATGAGCAGCGGCCGGACCCGCGCCATCACCCCGGCGCGCTCGAGCGCCACGATGCCGCGGGCGGCGAGCGCCAGGTTGATGGACCGGCCGCGCTCGCTCGCGGCGAGCCGGGGGTCGGGACGGCGGTCATACAGGTTGACCCCGAATCCGCGACGCGCGAGCAGCACGGCGAGGAGCGCCCCTGCGAGGCCCGCGCCGACGATGTTGATGGGGTTGTCGGCGCGCGGCGTCACGGCTGGCTGCGCAGGGCCTCGGCGAGCGCTTCGGCGCCGCGCAGGACCTCCGCGAAGGTGTTGTAAAGAGGAATGGGTGCGAGTCGAATGACATCGGGATCGCGCCAGTCGCCGATGACGCCCCGTGCGGTCAGGGCATCGAATACCCGCTGCCCGCGACCGGCAGGGCCCACGATCCGCACGGAGAGCTGGCAGCCGCGCGCCTCGGCGGCACGCGGCGTGATGAGCTCGACCTCGGGAGCGAGCCGGTCGAGGAGATATTCCAGATAGCCCGTGAGCGCCACGGACTTCTGCCGCAGCCGTCCGAGTCCCGCCTGCTCGAAGAGCTCGAGGGAGGCGATGAGCGGAGCAGCCGACAGAATGGGCGGGTTGCTGATCTGCCAACCTGCGGCGCCGGGCGCGGCACGAAATTGCGGCTCCATGCGGAACCGGGTGGCCGGCTCGTGGCCCCACCATCCGGCGAGGTGAGGCGGATCATGCCGCTCGTGCACGAAGCATCCGCCGATCGCTCCCGGGCCGGCATTGAGGTACTTGTAGCTGCACCAGACGGCGAAGTCCGCGCCGATGTCATGCAGGGCGAGCGGCATGTTGCCGATGGAATGGGCGAGATCGACTCCGGCGACACAGCCTGCGCGCTTCGCGGCGCGTACGATTCTACCGAGGTCGAATGCCTGGCCGGTTCTGAACTGCACCCCGGGCCACAACACGAGCGCCACATGAGCGCCGTGCTCCTCGAGGTAGGCTTCGATCGCCTCCTCGGCAATCGTGTCCGCGCCCGCGGCAGAAGTCAGCTCCACCAATGCCTCGGCCGGATCGAGGCCATGCCAGGCGATCTGAGAGGCCACGGCGTGCCGGTCGGAGGAGAATGCGCCGGCCTCGATGAGAATGCGCCGCCGCGCACCGTCCGGCCGGTAGAAGGCGGCGAGCAGCAGATGCAGGTTGACGGTGAGCGAGCTCATCGCCACGACTTCACCCGGTCGGGCGCCCGCGAGACTCGCGAGACCGCCGCGCAGGTTCTCGTGATAGGGAATCCACGGCCGCCGCGCGTGCTCATGACCGAGCACCCCGAGGTGCGCCCAATCCTCCAGCTCCTCCAGCACCAGCGCGCGCGCCGCGCGCGGCATGAGACCGAGCGAATGTCCACAGAGATACACCAGCGCCGCGCCGCGGCCATCATGCGGCAGCGCGAAACGCTCGCGAAAGGCGTGCAGCGGATCCGCCTCATCGAGGCGGCGGGCGAATGCCGGCGTTGGCTCGTAAGTCATTCAGTGAGACACGCGATAAAGGAGTGGCCGGCTGGGGACGGCGTCCCCGTCGATCGCTGGGGTCTGCAGCGAAAGAAGATACGGCCCATCGGCTGCCTCGTCGGGAACGTACACCAGCTCCGTGATCGTGGATCCCGATCGGCTGACGCGGGCCAGCGCCGTCTCTCCGGCGGGCAGGCCGAAGAACACGCGGTGAGCCGTCAGGCGGCCTTCATCGTGCGTTCGATCGATCGAGGGCAGGTCTACCACCAGATGCTCGATACCGCCCTCCACGAGATATCGCGCCGCTTCGCGTGTCAGGTAGGGCGAAGTCGCATCGGTGTAGTCGCGGGCGCGCTTGGCAGGCTCGTTGGGGAGCGTCCGGATCACCAGACCCCGGGGAGGAAACGGCAGCGTTGCCGGCCAACCGGCGCGCAGGGCGCCAGCCGTCACCAGGCGGTCCTGCCGCTGCGGCTCGGGATCGGTACTCTCGCGCGTTTCCCGGGAGGTAACCGGAGTCACCGAAAGGAGCAGCGCCGGCACGAAACTGCGCGGCACGATGCGATGGGCGTGCATCGCCTCGCGCGTGAGATGCCCGGCGCACTCGGTGTGAGTGCCGTTGCAATGGGGAACCAGCGTGATCGACTCACAATTGCAGCTCGCGCCGCGCGCGACCGAGCCGGCGAAGCCCGGCACCGAGAACGGCTGGGAGCTCGCCCGCGGCGCCCCGAAATGCCGCACCTGGGGCCCCTGGAAGCCGAGTCCGATGCTCAGATCGACCGGCCGGGCGAGATCGACGCTGATCTCACGCCCGGCTACTTCGAGGCGCGCCTTCATCCGCGGCCTTCCAGCACCGCGCCGCAGCGGGAGCAGGTGCGCCGCTCGCGGCTGGCATAGAAGCGCTCGAACACCGGCGGCAGCTGCTGCTCGATGTCGGTCAGCTCGATCAGCTCCTCGTGCAGCAGGTTGCCACAGCGCTCGCAGTACCACTGGAAACCGTCGCGCTCTCCCGGCCGGCGGCGCCTTTCGACGACCAGGCCCACCGTGTTGGCAGGTCGCTGCGGGGAATGCGGCATGTTGGGCGGCAGCAGCAGTACTTCTCCCCGGCGGATCGGCACATCCACCGGGCGGCCGTCCTGCATGGTCTTCAGTACGATGTCGCCCTCGAGCTGAAAGAAGAATTCCTGGCCCGGGTCGACATGATAGTCCTGCCGCGAGTTGGGGCCGCCGATCACCATGATGATGAAGTCGCCGTCCTCGAACACCCGCTTGTTGCCCACGGGGGGCTTGAGCACGTCCCGGTGTCGATCGATCCAGCGTTGCAGGTCGAGGGCTTGCAGGGACTGCATGTGTGCCTCCTCATTCGTCCGGTGATTGATGTCCGGCGCATCTCACCGAGATCGGCGCGCAGCCGCTGCTGCGGCCGCCGTCGAGATCGAGCGCCGTGAGCGAGCCGCCCCACACGCAGCCCGAGTCGAGGCCGATGACATCGTCGCGCAGGATGAGGCCCAGCGCCGACCAATGACCGAACACCACGCGGGTGCCGCGCGTGCGGCGGCTCTCGAGCTCGAACCACGGGCGCCACGGCGAGTCTCCTCGAGGGGGCTTGCCTTTGAGGCACAGGTTGATACGTCCGTCGTCGGTGCAAACGCGCATCCGCGTCAGGACGTTGATGGCAAAGCGCAGGCGGTCGGTGCCGGCGAGCTCGGTGCGCCAGTGATCCGGCTCATCGCCATACATGTGCTCGAAGAGGTTGCGCGGATCGGTGCGCAGCGCGAGCTCGACCTCACGCGCAACGCTGAGTGTCATCTCGACCGTCCATTGCGGCACGACCCCGGCATGGACGAGGAGGTCGCCTGCCTCGAAATGCGCCAGTGGGCGGGTCGCGAGCCACTCGAGCAGCGCGTCCCGATCGGGCGCCTGCAGGACCTCGTTCAGGGTATCCGACCGGCGCGGTGAGCGGCAGCCGCACGCGACGGCCAGCAGGTGCAGGTCGTGGTTCCCGAGCACGACGATCGCGTTGTCCCCGAGCGCACGCACGTACCGCAGGACCTCCAGCGACTGCGGGCCACGGTTCACGAGATCGCCGACGAACCACAGCCGGTCGCGGTCCGCCGAGAAGCCTATCCGGTCGAGCAGTGTCCGCAGCTCATCGCAGCAGCCCTGGATGTCGCCGATGGCATGTCGGCTCACTGCAGAATACCGGGAATCGCGAGCCGGAAGGGTGGGATGGGCGCATCGAAGTGCTGCCCTTCACCATCCACCATCTCGTAGCTGCCCTCCATCGTGCCAACGGGTGTCTCGAGAACGGCGCCGCTCGAGTAGCGGAAACCCTGACCGGGCTCGAGATGTGGCTGCTCGCCAACGACACCTTCGCCGCGGACTTCCTTCACCCGGCCGTTGGCATCCGTGATGATCCAATGCCGCGTCAGGAGCCTGGCCGAGCGCTGGCCCTCATTGCGGATGGTTATCGTGTACGAGAACACGTATCGCTGCTCGTTCGGGCTCGACTGCTCGTCGAGATAGCTCGTCGTGACCTCGACGCGGATCTTGTGCGGCTCCCGGCTCATGCGGTCGATTCTACCGTTTCCTGGCCCGCTTTCCGGTTTGACGCATCACGCGCCGTGCATCGCAGGTCCGCGCATCCGCGCGGCCGCTCACCCCTTGGCGGGGCTCGCCCCCACCCGAACCGCGAGCACGTCGCAGGGTGCGGCATGCAGCACCGTATCTTCGATGAAGTTCACCAGAATCGACGGGCCATGGCGCTCCCGGCTGCCGAGCACGATGAGATCGATCTGTCGCTCGCGCGCAACGCGCACGATTTCCGCCTTGACGTTGCCGGACTCCACACGGTGAGCCGCGCCCGTGAGGCCGAGCTCCTCGGTAAGTGCGGCCAGACGCTGCCGCGCCTGCGCGAGCAACTCGTCCTCGATGCGCACCGCTGGCATCAGCGTCTCACCCATCGGCTCGACCGGCATGAACTCCACCACATGCAGCAGCTCGACTTCGGCGCCGAGCGTCGCCGCAAGAGCGCATGCACGTCTGCCGATCTGCAGGCTGTACTCCGTCAGGTCGACTACGAGCAGGATACGGCGGTAAGGGTACGTTGACATGATGCAGCCCTTGCTTGAGCCATCGGAACGGCCAAATCCTAACTCAGCCGGAGTCGGACGGCAGCTTCACCGTGCCTGCGATGGCATTGAAAAGCGCGGGCGGGACCGTCTCCGGCCGTGATGCCGGATCGGCTCCGCAGCTCTCGATCTCGTCCGCCGTGATGAGACCGCGAAGCGCATTGCGCAGCGTCTTGCGACGGTGGGAGAAGGCTGCGGCCACGACGGCGGCGAATGCCGGATTGACCAAGAATGCGGGCGCCGGCCGTACGGAGAGGCGCGCGACTGCGGACCACACTTGCGGGGGCGGCTGGAAAGCGCCAGGACCGACGTCGAATAATCGCGTCACCTCCACCCAGGGTGACAGCATGACCGTAAGACGTCCGTACGCGGACTCGCCGGGCTGTGCTGCCATGCGAGCAATCACCTCACGCTGCAGCATTACGTGCATGTCGGTGATGTCGCGCACGCTCTGCAGCAGGTGAAAGAGCAATGGCGTGGAGATGTTGTAGGGAAGATTGCCGATCACCCTCAGCGGACGGTTGCGTTGCCGGGCGAGCGCGGCGAAATCGAAGCGGAGTGCATCCGCGGCGTGCAACGCGAATCGGCCATCACTGGCGAGCTCACCGCTCAGTGACGCGGCGAGATCACGGTCCACCTCGATCGCATCGAGCGAGCCGCAATCGGATGCCAGCAGCCGGCGGGTGAGCGCACCCCGGCCAGGGCCGATCTCCACCAGGGCCTCGCCTTTGCGCGGCGCGATCGCGGCGGCGATCCGCTCGATCACTGCCGGATCGTGCAGGAAATGCTGTCCGAATCGCTTTCGGGGCCTAGCCTGGAACCCCGCCGGCCGCATCAGGCGACTCGCGCTGCGAGCTGTACCGCGAGATCCAGAGCCGCCGCCATGCTCGCCGCGCTGGCGCGGCCGGAGCCGGCGAGATCGAGCGCCGTGCCATGGTCCACCGAGGTGCGCAGGATGGGCAGGCCGAGGGTCACGTTCACCGCGCTCTCGAAGGCCGCGTGCTTGATCACTGGCAGGCCCTGATCGTGATACATGGCCAGTACTACGTCGCAGGCGGCAAGCGCTTGCGGCACGAAGGCCGTATCGGCTGGCACGGGCCCGGCGACCCGCAGGCCGCGCTCGCGCAGGCGGGCGATGGCGGGTGCAATGACGCGAGTCTCCTCGTCTCCGAGGTGACCGCTCTCACCGGCATGGGGATTGAGCCCGCACACGGTGATCCGCGGCCGCTCGATGCCCCACCAGTGGGCAAGATCCCGGTCGATGATCTCGAGCACCTCGCAGAGCAACTCGTCGGTGATCGCCGCGCTGACGGCGGCGAGCGGCAGATGTGTCGTGGCAAGTGCCACGCGCAGCGACGAGGTTGTCAACATCATCACTGGCCGTCGCGCGCGCGTCAGCTCCGCGAAGAACTCGGTATGGCCGGTGAAGGGAATGCCGGCGTCGTTGATGATCCCTTTGTGGACCGGTGCCGTCACGATCGCGGCGAACTCACCGCTCAAGGCGCCGGCGCACGCGCGCTTCAGCAGCTCGAGGACGTAGGGGGCATTGCGCGGATCGAGTTTGCCCGCAGCCGCGGCCGCGGGAAGGGGATGGTGCTCCACCCTGAGCGTTCCCGGTACGTGACGGTGCGAGGTCAGGTCGTACGATCGCAACTCGACTTTCACGCCGAGCTGTCGCGCCCGCGCGGTGAGCATCTCACGGTCGCCGAGGCAGACGAGATCGCAGTCGAGCTCCCTTGCCGCGAGCTCGAGGCAGACATCGGGGCCGATGCCGGCCGGCTCCCCCGAGGTCAGCGCGATGCACGGCAGCACGGCGGGCGAGGGTGCGATCAGCCGGTCATGACCTTCACGTAGGCATCATCGCGCAGATGCTGCAGCCACAGCTCCGTGTCCTCGTCGGCCTTGCTGGCGCGGATCTGCTCCATCGCATTCAGCCGCCTGACTTCCTGCGTCTCGTCATGATCGCGGCGCCCGAGAAGCTGTGCGATGTGCCAGCCGAAGTGGCTCTGGAAGGGCTCGCTGATCTCGCCCACCTTCAGCTTGCCGATGGCGGCGGAGAACTGCGGATCGAAGACATCCGGGCTCTGCCACCCGAGATCACCGCCGTCGGAGGCGGATCCTGGATCCTGCGAGGCGGCGCTGGCGGCGACGGCGAAACTCTCGCCCTTGAGAATGCGCTGGCGGATCTGCTCGAGCCGCTGCCGCACGGTCGCATCGTCCTGCAGCGCGTTGGTCTTGAGGAGGATATGGCGCACGTGGATCTGCGCCACGATGGCTTTCTTCTCCTGACTGCGCACCTGGTTGAGCTTGACGATGTGAATGCCCGTCGGGGTGCGTAGCGGCGCGCCGACCTGGCCGGCCTTGAGGCCCATGATGAGGCTGGTGAGGAAGGTCGGCAGCTCCGAGCCCTGGCGCCAGCCGAGCGAGCCGCCTTCCAGAGCGTCCTCGCTGTTGGAATAGGCCACGGCCAGCTTGCCAAAGTCCTCACCCTTGCTGGCACGATGATAAATGTCGTCGGCGCGCTGCTGCGCCTGGGTGATCTGCTCCGGGGTCGCGTTCGGCGGCACCGCGATCAGGATGTGGGAGACGTTGTATTCCGCATTGCTCGCCGGCTGCTTGGTCTGCTTGGCGATGAACTGGTCGACCTCCCGGGGGGTGACCACGATGCGCTGCAGCACATCGCGCTGACGCAGCAGGCCAATGGTGAGCTGCTGACGCATCTGATCGCGGTAGTTCGCGTAGTCGATGCCCTGCTGGGCGAGCACCGTCGGCAGGTCGGCGAAGGCGATCTTGTTGCGTGCCGCCACGTCCTGGAGCGCGGAATTGAGCTGATCGTCGGAGATGGTGATGCCGTCGTGATTCGCCTGCTGCAGCTCGATGCGCTGCAGGATCAGGCGATCGAGCACCTGCTTGCGCAGGACGCTGTCGGCGGGGAGGGCCATGTTCTGTGCCTGGAGCCTGACCGTGACCTCGTGCATCTGGTCATCGACCTCGCTCTCGAGCACCACCCCGTCATTGACCACCGCGGCGATGCGATCGAGGAGCGTCCCCTGGGTCGAGAGATCTCGAGTCTGCGCCAGCGCCAGGCCCTGGAAGGCCATGGCACCCAGAATCACTACCAATAGCCGCCGCATGCGCTCGTCGTCCTCTTTGAACCGGCCCTCAGCGGGTCGGGAATGCTCGTGAATTCGCTTCCGTCGGAGTGTAGCCGGGAATGGCCTCGGCGAGAGAGGCATCCGACGCCGATCCGACACTGGCCAGCCCCGTGAGTTCCAGCTGTAACCAGATGCCAGTGTCCTGGGGCCCCGTCCGGGCCGTGCTGGTCGTGGGGCGAGCGCCGACGTACCGCCGAGCTCCGAGCCGCAGGCTCCAGCAGCACGAACGGTACTCGAAGCCGGCGAATCGCTCCAGCGCCTCGTGGTCTGCCAGCGAATACACCCCGCGGGCAAAGACGCTCCAGGAGCTGCCGATGGGCCAGGCGGCCGAGGTCTCGATCTGCTCCACATTGCAGCTCGGGGCCCCTGGCGCGCCGCAGAGGGGCGTCTCTCCCGGAAGTCCCGTCACGAGCGCGGCCTCCTCGAAGATGCCCCGCTCGAACCGATAGCCGAGATTCACGACCCGGTCGGGAGCGGGGTGGAATTGGACCTCGACGTGCGCCCGCTGGGTTCGGGAGGTCTGCGGATCCCACTGGACCTCGGCATCCGCGCTCCAGTGCTCGAAGGCGGTGAGGGCGAGTTGCGCGACCAGGTCCGAGCGCCGCACGGTGCGGGGAAGCTCACCAGGCAGGGTGACGCGGGGGGTCGTGAAATAGAGCTGCTGCCCGAAGGTGGCGGTAAGGTACTGCCTGCCGTCCAATGCGTTGAGGAGCCGCGTCGTGACGCCGGTGCTCAACTGATTCGCATCGCCCACCCGGTCGGCACCGACGTAACGATTGGTGCGGAAGAGCTCCACCGGATCGAGATCGGGGACGGCGGTGTCGAAGACGGGCAGCTGGCTCTGATTCCGATAGGGCACATAGAGATACATCAGGCGCGGCTCCAGCGTGACGGTACGCTGATCACGCGAGCCGGAAGCGCGTTCGAGCTGCACGCCGGTGTCGAGGCTGGCGATGGGGAGTGTCCGCGAGGGCGAGCTCGGTTGGCCCGAAACGGTATTCGAGAGCTCGTATTGCGTCGCCCGCCAAGCCACGGCCGGCCGCATGAACCAGCCGGGGCCGACGAAATTGAGGGACGTGGTCGGATCAAGATCGAGCCGCCAGCCGGTCACGCCGATCGAGCGGTGGAACTCCACGACCTCGGAATCGAACCCGTAGCGCAGCACGTCCGCCGGCCCCCAGCCGTAATCCGCACTCACGGTGAGATCGGGCGTACGGGCATACGGCCGCTGATCGAGCAGCAGTGTGCTGTCGATCGTCTGGAACTGCTGCGCCATGGCCTGCACGCTCCAATGCACGTCGCGATACGAAAGCACGGCGCTGCGGTTGAGAAACGGAGTGCTGGTGCCTTCGGGGCCGGTGGAAAAATCTTCGAAATACTGGGTATCGCTGACGTTCTCGCCATCGAGCGTCAGCCGGAAATTGTCCGGCAGCTCGGTCACGTTCACCAGCCGGATGCGGCTGCGGCTCGAGTGAAAAACGTTGTCGCTCGGCAGATAGTCCCAGTCGAGCTCGCCCCGCTGCTGATGCGTGAGATAGCGGAAGTCACCGCCGATGTCGGGCCCCCGACGGCTGTACTCCGTTGGCTCGAAGGTGAAATCGGCATTCGGAGCGATGTTCCAGTACCAGGGCACTGAGAGCTGCGCGCCCCCGCGCGAGGTGTTGCCGAGCGTCGGAAAGAGAAAGCCGCTCTTGCGCTGGTTGCCGAGAGGAAACGACACCCAGGGCAGATAGAGGATCGGTACTCCCTTGAAGTCGACCCGTGCGCCTCGTCCGGTGCCGATCCGATTGCGGGTATCGAGCGTGATGCGGGCGGCACGCAGCACCCAGGATTGGTCATTCACCGGGCAGGTCGTGAAGGTGACATGCTCCAGGCGGATGAGGCCCTGCGGCGTGAGTTGCATTTCTTTGGCGGCGCCCCGGGCCGAGCGCTGCACCAGGTTGAAGCGGGCCGACTCGAACTGCGCGCCCGTGACCGGGGAATAGCTGCCGCCTGCACCCGTGACGTGCGCCACGGGGTCGGTATAGTCGATGCCGCCGCGGGTGCTGAGCGAGTTGCTCTTCTTGTCGTAGTCGAGCTCGTTGGCCTTGATCTGTCGCTGTCCCTGGCGTACGACCACATGTCCTTTCAGCGTCAGAATGTCGCTCACGCCGACCACACTGTCGCTCTCGATGCTCACTTTGCCGCCACTGGCAAGGGCCTTCTCGCGCGCCGACTTCTGGGCTGCAGTGATGGACGGTGGACCGCTGGCAGGAGTCGGCGGCTCCTCGGCGCGCACAAGAGGAATGAGGCCGCCGAACGACAGCAGGGCGGTCCAGAATGGGTTCCAACGCGACATGAGGGGCGGCATTATAATGGGCCATGCCTGAGAACGATGCGCGACTCGCGCTCCTGCAAGGTTGGCTGGCGCGTGATCTGAGCCTGCGCCCCCTGCGGCTCGAGCCCGCCTCGAGCGATGCCAGCTTCCGGCGGTACTTTCGCGTGGTGTGCGATGACGGCACGCTGATCGTCATGGACGCGCCGCCGCAGACGGAGGATGTGCGGCCTTACTTGCGCGTAACGGCGCTGCTCGAGCCGCTCGGCATCCACGTCCCACATGTGTATGAGGCCGATGTGGCCCAGGGATTCGTGCTGCTCGAGGACCTGGGCAGCAGGCACTATCTGGCGCAGCTCGGCGCCGGCGGTGATCCGCAGCGCCTCTACGGCGATGCGCTGCAGGCGCTCGCGGAGATCCAGCTCCGGGGAGCGGCGGCGGCCGCAGAGCTGCCTCCCTACGATCGTGGGCCGCTCGCTCGCGAGCTCGCTCTCATGCCGGAATGGTTCCTCGACCGGCATCTCTCGCTCGAGCTGAGCGCCGCGGAGCGCGAGATGATCATCGCCAGCTTCGAGTTCCTGATCACCGAGGGGCTGTCGCAGCCTGAGGTGTTCGTGCACCGCGACTACCACTCGCGCAACCTGATGGTGGTCGGCGAGCGTAATCCCGGCGTGATCGACTTCCAAGACGCGTTGCGGGGTCCCATCGGCTACGATCTCGTTTCGCTGTTGAAGGATTGTTACATTTCCTGGCCGCGCGAGCGCGTGCTCGAATGGGTGAGCGGCTACCGCGCGCTGTTGCAATCGCGCGGCGGCCGCATCGGCGGCAGCCCGGCGCAGTTCCTGCGCTGGTTCGACCTCATCGGCGTGCAGCGGCACATCAAGGTCCTGGGTATCTTCGCACGCCTCTGGTACCGCGACGGCAAGCCGGGGTATCTGCGCGATCTGCCGCTGACATTCGATTACGTCCGGGAAGCCTGCCGGCTGTACCCCGAGCTCGCGGCGCTCTCGGAATTCCTCGAGCGCCGGGTCGCGCCCGAGCTGCCGCGAGCCAACGAGCGCGTAGCACGACAAACGGCCCGGCCGGCGTCATGACCCGCGGCGCAGTGCCCGTCAGAGCGATGCTGCTGGCTGCAGGGCGTGGCGAGCGGCTGCGGCCGATCACGGACACTCTGCCGAAGCCGCTGGTGGAGGTGGCCGGCAAGCCGCTGATCGCATATCACCTCGAGGCGCTTCACCGGGCGGGCGTTCGCGAGGTCGTGGTCAATCTCTCCTGGCTCGGGGAGAAGATCCGCGCGGCACTGGGTGATGGCGGGCGCTACGGCGTGCACATCGCCTATAGTGAAGAAGGACCGGTGCCGCTCGAGACCGGCGGCGGCATTCATCGCGCGCTGCCGCTGCTCGGCTCCGGACCCTTTCTGGTGGTCAACTCCGATGTCTGGACCAACATGGATTTCGCTCGTGTCCTGACCCTGGAGGAGGGTGCCGATGCACGCCTCATGCTGGCGCCGAATCCGCCGCATCATCCGCGTGGCGACTTCGGGCTCGAGGGCGACTTCGTCGTGGAGCGTGAGGCCGACTGCCTCACCTATACGGGCATCGGCATGTATCGGCCGGAGCTTTTCGAGGGATGCGCGCCGGGGAAGTTTCCGCTGCTGCCGCTGCTGAAGCGGGCGATCGCGGCGCGGCGCCTGCGCGGCGAGGTGTATCGGGGCGAATGGCTGGACATCGGCTCGCCGGATCGACTGGCGCGGCTCGATGCCAGGGAGCGAGGCACGCAACGAGGTTAAAGGGGTTCGCTCGACCGCGTGGCGTAAAATGAGCGCCATGGCCAGCCTGAAAGACATCCCGGTCATCACCGATGCGGCGCCCGCAGAGCGGGGGCCGCCGCGCAGCGGCGAGAAATACCTTACTCCTCAGGGGTTTACAGCAATCCGGGACGGGATCAAGGCGCCCGCGCCCGGACCAGGCCAAGCGCCGCGCGCCCCCCGGGCTCAGGCAGGTAAGCCCTCATGGCTACGCGCCAAGGCTCCCTCGGGGGTCGGCTTTCAGTCAGTCAAGGGCATCGTCAAGGAGCACCGCCTCGCTACCGTCTGCGAGGAGGCGAAGTGCCCGAATATCGGCGAGTGCTGGAATGCCGGCACCGCCACGATCATGCTCATGGGCGCGGTCTGCACGCGGGCCTGCCGTTTCTGCTCGGTCGATACCGGCAACCCGCATGGCTGGCTCGATGCGGATGAGCCCGAGAACGCCGCTCGCAGCGTCGAGCTGATGAAGCTCAAGTATGTCGTGCTTACCTCGGTGGATCGGGACGATCTGTCGGATGGTGGCGCCAGCCACTACGCCGCCTGCATTCGTGCGATCAAGCGCCGCAATCCGGCAACCGCGGTCGAAGCATTGACGCCGGACTTCCAGGGAGTGCTCGAGGACGTCGAGACGGTGGTCGACTCCGGACTCGATGTCTTCGCGCAGAACATCGAGACGGTACGGCGCCTCACCCATCCGGTAAGAGATCCACGCGCAGGGTACGAGCAGACGCTGCGCGTGCTCGCGCATGCGAAGCGACACAAGCCGTCAGTGTTGACCAAGAGCAGCCTGATGCTAGGTCTCGGTGAGACGGATGCGGAGATCGAGGAGACGCTCGCCGACCTGCGCGCGGCAGGTGTCGACATCGTAACTCTCGGCCAGTATCTGCGGCCTACGGTCAACCATCTGTCCGTCGAGCGCTACGTCACGCCCGCGGAGTTCGATCGCTATCGGGAGAGTGCTCTCTCGCGCGGCTTCCTCGAGTGCGTCTCGGGGCCGTTGGTGCGCTCGAGCTATCGCGCCGAGCAGGCTCTGAACCGGAACAACGCCGGACTCGACAATACCCGTCTCGCATCCGAGAAGAAGGTTGTTTGAGCGCAGAGCGTAGTAGCCTCGTGAATAGCACGACGGCGGTGTGCGTTGCCGGTGAGCCGCCCAGGGCACCGCGTCGCCCCGCGCCGCCGCCTCATGTCCTTCGCGACTTCGGCCTCGTCGATTACGAGCCGACCTGGCGTGCCATGCAGCGCTTCACCGATGAGCGCGGCCCGGATACTGCCGATGAGATCTGGCTCCTCGAGCACCCGCCGGTCTTCACGCTGGGCATGAACGCGAGTCGTGATCATGTACTGGCTCCTGGCGACATTCCGGTCGTGCAGATCGATCGTGGCGGCCAGGTTACCTATCACGGTCCCGGTCAGCTCGTCGTCTACCCGCTGGTCGACCTGCGGCGTGCCGGACTCGGTGTTCGCGACATCGTCACCGCTCTCGAGCGCAGCGTCATCGATTATGCTGCCGAGCTCGGCATAGTTGCCGAGTGCCGCAGAAATGCTCCCGGCGTATACGTCGAGGGCCGCAAGCTGGCGAGCGTCGGCATCCGCGTGCGCCGTGGTGCGACATATCACGGCATCGCCCTGAACGTGAGCGTCGATCTCGAGCCGTTCCGCCGCATCAACCCCTGCGGGTACGCCGGGCTCGAGATGACCCGGCTGGCGGATCTGAGCAATGTCGGGTCGGTGAGGGCCGCCGCCGAAGCACTCGAGCCTCACCTCTTGAGGCAGCTCTACGGGCATTCATAACCGCTCTGTCACCGTTGCGCGACTGACCGCGTAACTATGCCAGGCCCAGCATTGCCAGCTATCCCCAAGAGGAGTGGCAATGCAACTCATCCCTCGCAAGCTGCCCGGCACGCGGGCGCTCATCCTTGCAGCGCTCGCAACGCTCGCCGTGACTGCAATCGACGGCTGCGCCCGTCACGCTGCTTCCGGCGTGACTCTCCTCAACGCCTCGTATTCACCGACGCGTGAGCTCTATGGGGACTACAACGCGGCCTTCCAGAAATACTGGAAAGCGAAAACCGGTCAGACGGTGCGCGTGAGCATGTCCTACGGGGGCTCGGAGCTGCAGGCGCGCTCCGTCGTCGATGGGCTCGGAGCCGACGTAGTGACGCTGGCACTGGCGGCGGACATCGACGTCATCGCACAGCAGGGCAAGCTGCTGCCGCGCAACTGGCAGAGCCGCCTGGCGGCGGACAGCTCTCCCTATACCTCGACCATCGTCTTCCTCGTGCGCAAGGGAAATCCCAAGGGCATCCGCGACTGGGGCGACCTGATCAAACCCGGCGTCGCGGTCATCACGCCCAATCCCAAGACTTCCGGCGGGGCGCGCTGGAATTTCCTGGCGGCCTGGGCCTGGGCGCTGAAGCAACCTGGAGGCAACGAGGCCAGCGCCAAACAGTACCTCCACGACCTGTTCCGGCACGTCCCGGTGCTGGATACCAGCGCCCGCGCTGCAACGACGACGTTCGCGCAGCATGGGCTGGGGGACGTGCTCATCGGTTGGGAGAACGAGGCGCTGCTCGCCATTCGTGAGAAGTCGAGCGATGGCCTCACGATCGTCTATCCGTCGGCCAGTATCCTCGCGGAGCCGCCGGTCGCCGTCGTCGACCAGTACGCCTTGCAGCATGGCCGGCGGCCACTGGCCACGGCGTACCTGCAGTACCTCTACAGCAAGGAAGGGCAGGAGATCATCGCCCGCAACTTCTATCGCCCGCGTGATCCTGAAGTCGCGGCGCAATTCGCCGCGCAGTATCCGAAGATCGACCTCACCACCATCGGCGACCTCGGCGGCTGGCCGAGCGCGCAGCAGAAGTTCTTCGCGGCCGGTGGGGTGTTCGATCAGATCTATTCCCAGGGCCGGTGAGAGGCTAGGAAGCATTTCGAGACGGCCTGTCACTCTGTTCACGAATGGACGGATCGGACAGGCGGCGTTCTCGCAGGGCAACCGCCCAACCTACGAGCTCCATCGGCGAGGGAAGATCCATGGGCGCCTCATAGCGGATCGTGCGCTGGCAGCGAAGGTCGGAATCGACGATCATCGCGAACCGCGCGCCGCTGCGGGCGATTTCGGCCCGGAGGGATCCCGCGCGAAAGTCGAGCAGAGTGCCCGGCGCTGGCGGAGCTGTCGACAACAGGGCAGCGCAACCGTCACCGAGCTCGGCCAGCCAGCCAAGGGATGTCTCCTGCGAATCAAGCTCACTCTGCGCCAGCGGCCGCACCGCGTGCTGGGCGAAGCTGCGCTCGAGGACTCTGATCCAGCGATCTCGCTCGAGCTGTTCCCGATCGAAGTCATCGGGGCGGGAAAAAAGTATGGCCCAGGACTGATCCAGCCATTCGCGTAGTGGGATAACGGACGAAGCCACAGCGGCCGCGCCGAGGCGGCTTTCCGGGACAACCATTGTCGTCATAGAGCCTCCGCTCAGATCTGCGCCCGCCGGGGCGGGCTCCAGACGCATCCTGCAGGCGTGACGGTATAAAAGGCTGTAGAAAGCGGGTAACGAATGGGTGCCAGCCGGCGCATGCCGGTTTCGCTCAGAAGGCGATCTGAAACCTCGTGAAGAGCGCCTTCTCATCGGGCCGGTCGCCACCCAGCGCACCTCCGTTGAAGCGCGTCAGCTCGTAATCCAGTGCCCACTTGAGATTGCGGTTGAGGTACCAGTTGATGCCAATGCCTGCGCCACGCGCTCTTTGCGCACTGCTCACCGCATTGGCAAAGGAATTGCCGCTGTCTGCAAACGCCTGGCGGTCCACTGTCAGCTCCTGCACGCGCGCGACCAGCTCGAGCGCACCCCAACCTGGGCCGCCGACGCGAAACGGACGGTCGGGCGTAACGCCACCGAAACTTTCATGCTCACCCGTCGCCAGCCAGGAGAGTTGTGCCTGCCAGGCGGAGTTGGTGAGTAAGGTCGAGCGGGCTACCCCGCCGTTCACGCGCGCTACGCCCTGCCTCACCCGCGTGTACTCGGCAAGCAATCCGAGGGGCCCCGCATAGTAGTAAAGCTGCGGCGCGAGCCGTAGCCGCTCGCCGCTCGCATAGGTTCCATTGCTGAGCGCTGGCTGCGTCGAGGTTGCCGCCGAATTGCCGCGGTAACTGAAGAAGGTCTGCTGGCCGGAGGTCTTGTACGATGCCAGGACGGTATTGGCAGGGCTGCCGGTCATACGGACGTAGGTGCCGGCAACGCCGAATCCGAGCCCGCTCAACGCCGGACTGGCCGAAAGAAGGAAGGGGCGAAGGAAGATGCGCGCCGCAACATCGCCTTTGCCGGTACTGCCGAAGTCCGGCGTGGGATTGTTGTCGCTGCTCGTGCCGTCGGCGACTCCGTTGAACAGCCCGACCGAATAGTTGACGCGTCCACCGGCTAGGTCTCCGCCCAGCTGCACGCCGATGTCCCGATTGGGCACGAGGTCGGTCGGCATCGCCCGCTCGATGAAACGGTTGTCGGCGGCCGACTGCAGCCGCTCGAGGCCGACGGGAGGCTTGAATTTGCCGGCGGTCACCGTCAGCCAGGGCTTGAATCTCGCAGCGACGAAGGCGTCCTGGACTATCGTCTTCCCGCCGCCGAAGTCGGGCATCAGCTTGAAATCATAGATGTCGTCGAAGGTGCCCTGGAGGATGGGCCGTACCCGGCGCAACAGCCATGTGTTGGAGGTTGATGAGGTGGCGCTGTCGGTAAAGTAACGGCCATCGGCTTGAACGAGGGCGCCGAGCCTGAGGACGTTCGACCCGTCCGCGGACGCAAGGGCGAGGCCCCTGGGTCCCCAACGGACGCCGCCACTGTCGTTTGATAGCGAGCGCCCCGGCTCATGTTGCCTGCGCTCGAGCTCGCGCAGCCTCTGCTCATCGGCTTTGAGCCGCCGCTCGAGGCTCTGGATATCGTCGGCCGATGCCTGTGCAGAGGGTTGCGCCAAATCCTGCGCGGCGTTCTGCGCACGAGCGGCGGGGGCGGCGGCGAGCAGCGGTACCGTGACAGCTGCGAGGGTCAGGGGGGCGACGCGCAGAGCGCAGGCTCGAAGCAACATACGTTTTCGTTATCCTGTGCAAGGGTGAGAGAACGCGGCTGCGCCATGCGCGGCCACTCACCCCTTACGTTAGGGCAGCCAGGGTAACGAGTCAGTCGAGCTCGAGTGACGGAGCGGTTAGGACCGCTATTCGGTCACCAGTTTGTAACCCGCGCCCGCAGCAGTCTGCAGGATCTGCGGGGTTGCCGGATCACGCTCGATCTTCTGCCGCAGGCGGTGGACGAGCTGCTTCAGGAGCTGCCGGTCTCCCGAGCCTCTGTGGCCCCACACGTGGATCAGCAGACGGTCGGAGCTGACGGTACGTCCCGCGTTCGCGAGCAGAAGTTGCAGGAGCCGCAACTCGAGCTTGGTGAGCCGGATGGGCGGCGCATCCGCGATCCCGAGGCTGTGCTCATCGGCATCCAGGCTCAGTCTGCCATTCGAGAGTACCGAGGCACCCTCCGTACCCGCTCGACGCAACAGCGCCTTTGCCCGTGCGAGAAGGGTGCGCGGACTGAAGGGCTTCGTGAGGTAATCATCGGCCCCCAGCTCGAGTGCGCGCACGAGATCTTCTTCCTCGCCACGAACCGTCAGCATCATGATCGGCACGCGGGAGTTGCGGCGGACCGCCTCGCAAACCTGAAAGCCGCTCGCTCCCGGCATGTTGATGTCGAGAATGACGAGATCCGGTGCTTCCTCCGCCACCGACCGCAGCGCGCCGGTTCCATCCGCAGCCTTGATGACGAGATATCCAGCCTGCGTCAGGGTGAACCCGACGAGGTCGCGCAGATCACGATCGTCATCTGCGACCAGAACCTTCATGCGGTGACCTCCACGGGCAGACTGACGGTGAACCGCGTCCGGCCGTTGCCGGTCCGCTCCACCGCCACGGCACCCCCATGCCGCTCTACGATCGAGCGCACGATCCAGAGTCCGAGCCCGAGGCCGCCGGCCTCCGGCTCTTCACCGGCACCGCGGCGGAAGGGAGCGAAGATGTCATCTGCGGTAGCGGATTCGGGACCAGGTCCTTCGTCCTCCACCCAGGCATCGAGGCTGCCGTTCTGGAGCCCCACCCCAATGCGGACGGTGCTGCCCTCCGGAGCATATTTGTTCGCATTCGCAAGCAGGTTGACGAACACTTGGGTCAGGCGGTGCTTATCGCCTTCGATCGCCGGCAAATCCTCCGGCAGGCTGACCTCGAGCTGCTGATGGCGAAGGGGTAAGAGCGAGCCCATGAGCGCCCGGGCGTCCTCGATGACCTCGCCAAGGTCCACGCGCTGGTGGCGTATCGCGAGCTGGCCGGACTCGATGCGCACGCTCTCCAGCAGATTGTCGATCAGGCGGGTGAGACGGAGGGTACCGCGCTGCAGCGACTCGGTGAGCTCACGGCGCTGGTCGGACGACATCGTCTCGAGGTTATCGAGCAGCAGCTCGATGGAGGCGAGCTGGGCGGCGAGCGGCGTACGGAACTCGTGCGAGATGTTGGCGAGTACCGAATCGCGGGCGCGCCTCCCAGCCTGGGCCTCGGCTTCGCGCCGCCGCAGGGTCTCGATCAACTCCAGGAGGTTGCGCCGCATTTCCTCCATGGTCTGGGCGAGTGCGCCGACCTCCGCAGCGCCGCCCGGTGGAATCGATACGGAGAAATCCCCGCGGCCGATACGTACCGCGGCATCGGTGAGCGCCTTGACCGGCCGAATGACCCGCCTGCTGAGAATCGCGCCTGCAAGCACTGCGAATACGGCGAGGATGAAGGTCGTCAGCACGAGCTCGCGGATGAGCCGGGTCGTCGAGCTGTCCACGAGGCTGATGGGGACGTTGGTATCGATGAATCCGATCGCTTCGCCGGTCGATGCGAAGAGCGGTACGCTCGCCTCGTAGAGCCCGATTGAGTCGATGCGGCGGACGGCTGAGTGACCGTCGGCGAGTGCCGAAGAATAAAGCGGCGTGAGCGCGCTCACCGGGTCGGCACTGTACTCGCGGTAATTGACGAAGCGTACCTGCGTCCCTACGCGCTGTGTCAGCTCGCGTGCGAGGCGGGGGTCGAGGAGCCGCAACACGTAAATGCGCACGTCTCCCGGTCCCGGGACGGGGACGAATGCCCCGAATGCGGCGAGCTGCTCATTGTTGGGAAGAGCGAGGAACGTCGGTCCCTGCTCGGCGCTTTCCGATCTGATCCCCCGCCAGTCGAGCGCGGGCCCGCTCGCGGCGAGGAGCGTCGTGTCGGAGAAGACCGCGCAGGCATCGAGCTGGGAGGTATCGCAGAACCGCCGAAGAAAGGGAGTGATCGCATCGTTCTGGTGCTGATCCAGCAGACGTTGCAAGGTAGGTCGCTGTGCGAGGACCCGCGCCGAAGTCAGCGCATCCTCGGTCATACGCCGCACTTCCTCCCGCGCCGTGGCGCCGGCGAGGAGCACACGCGCTTTGCCCTGCTCGTTGGTGAGCACGCGCAACATGCTGATGGCCGTGGTTGACAATCCGACACCGACGAGCAGTACCAGCACCACATGCACGGCGATCATCCACCAGCCGAGGCTGGTATTGGCCGGGTCCGGCCAGAGCGAGGTCAGTCGGCGCCGAAGGGAGGCGAGCATGTCATCACCGCCGGCGGTACCCGGCCCGCTCCACGAACGACTTCAACACCAGGCTCGCGACTGCGAGCAGCGTGAGGAGAGAGGCAACTGCGAACGCGCCGGTGAAGTCGTAGTCGTTGTAGAGAGCCTCTATCGCGAGTGGCATGGTATTCGTCAATCCACGGATGTGGCCGGAGACGACCGAGACCGCGCCGAATTCTCCCATGGCGCGCGCATTGCAGAGAATGACTCCGTAGAGCAGCCCCCAGCGGATCTTGGGCAGGGTCACGCGAAAGAAGGTCATCCATGCCCCGGCGCCCAGAGTGATGGCCGCCTCCTCCTCGTCGTTGCCGAGCTGCTGCATGAGCGGGATCAGCTCGCGCGCAACGTAGGGGAAGGTCACGAAGAGCGTCGCGAGCATGATACCCGGTATGGCGAAGACGATGCTGATCCCGTTGGCGGCGAGCCAGGCGCCGAACCAGCCCCGCATGCCGAAGAGCAGCACGAACAGCAGCCCGGAAATGACCGGGGAGATGGCAATGGGCAGATCAATCAGGGTGATGAGGAGGCTCTTGCCCCGGAAATCGAACTTGGCGATCGCCCATGCTGCGGCAAGGCCAAAAGCCGTGTTCGCCGGCACGACCACCAGGGCCGTGAGGAGCGTGAGCCGGATGGCGGCCTGCGTGTCAGGGTCGGCAAACGCCCGGAGGTAGACCTGAACGCCGTGCCCGAATGCAGTGACAAACACGACCGCGAGCGGCGCCAGGAGGAGCGCGGCCAGGAACGCGACGGCGATGCCGATCAGGCTGCGGCGCGCCAGCGCACTCAGCAGGGTCTCCCGCCCCGGACGGGTGGCGAGCTCTTCCAGTGACCCAGGCTGAGCACCGGCGGCCGTCATTGTCCCCTCCGGACCATGCGATCCCGTCCCCAGGCCTGCAGCAGGTTGATCGCGAGAAGGATCACGAACGATGCGGCAAGCATGACGAAGCCGAGAGCAGCCGCGCCCCGGTAGTCGAACTCCTCCAGGTGGATGACGATGAGAAGCGGCGTGATCTCGGTCTTCATCGGGAGGTTGCCCGAGATGAAAATGATCGAGCCGTACTCCCCGAGCGCGCGTGCGAAGGCGAGCGTAAAGCCCGTGAGCATCGCGGGCAGCACCGCGGGTACGATCACTCTGCGGAACACGTACCAACGCCCGGCTCCGAGCGTCTCCGCCGCATCCTCCAGATCCCGTTGGACCTCGAGGAGTGCGGGCTGCACGGTGCGCACCGCGAAGGGCATCCCGATGAGTGTCATCGCCAGGATGACGCCGAGGCGGGTGTACGCAACATGGATACCGGCCATGTCCAGGTATCGGCCGAGCCAGCCGTTGTTCGCGAAGACCGCCGTGAGCGCAATGCCGGAGACGGCCGTCGGCAGGGCAAACGGCAGGTCGATCATCGCATCCATGAGCTTGCGCCCCGGGAATTCGTAGCGCGCGAGCGTCCACGCGATGATGAAGCCGAACACCAGATTGATGCAGGCGGCCAGCAGGGCTCCGCCGAATGAAAGCCGATAGGAGGCGAGTGCTCGCGGGCTCGCCACTGCATCGAGCAGTTGGTCGAGCGGCGTGGAGGCTGCGAGCAGCGCCAGTGCGGCAAGCGGCAGCAGCACCACGGCACTCAGGAAGAACGTGGTGAAGCCTAGCGTCAGCCCGAAGCCGGGCAGGACGGTGGGTTGCCCCTCTCTCATGATGGGTCAGGCCGCAGAGCGGCTGCGCGCCAGCGCCTCGTGCTCCCGATGGACCAGCAGCACCGGCCAGCGGGGATTCGTGAGCAGCGCCGCGAGCTCGCCGGCGAGTTGCGCGGCGTTCGTGATACCCAGGATGAGCATGTGCCCGGCCGACTCGTCGAGCAGTTGTGTGAGCGCCTGCGCCGCGACTCCGAACCTCAGCTCGGTCCTGATCTCCAGCCCGTGCGCGACACGCGCCTCCGATCGTGCATCGAGAAGATCCCGGAAACCGAACGATCGCTCTGCCGCGGCAGTTTTCTCGGGGAGCACGTCCACGTAGATCGCTTCGGCCGCGATATGGCGCAGGACGCTTGCAGAGGCGGCCAACGTTGCCCGGCGCGCGGACTCGTCGGTCCAATGGATGAGCACCCGCTGCAGTGAGGGCGCGTGCTCCGGCAGGATCAGTACTTCCTCCACTCCCTGCTCCAACAGCCACATCGCATCCGATGCCACATTACGATGGGCGGCGATCACGGTCGTTCCCGGCAGCGATGCTGCGGTTTCTCGGCTCGGCGCTGCCTCTCCCAATGTGGGCTCCAGATGCCGCCGGATCCGCGTTTTCATGCGCGAAGACAGATCCAGCAGCAACGGGTGCCCGGCGAGCCTCTCGGCAGCAGAGGCGTTCGATGCGCAGACCGTAAAGCTGGAGAGCGGGGTCGGCAGCACGTGCGCCCGCCGAACGCCGATGGTGACCTCCTGGCCCGGGCTGATCGCGAAAGCGCGTTGCTCGAACTGCGCTCGCGTTGCTTCGAGGAGAGCGGCACCCTCCGCGTTGGCGTGAGCGAGGATCGGAACCTCGGGTGCCTCCTCCAGGCGAATGCGGGTGCGCTCCAAGGCTCCGGTGAAGACCACCTCTTCGACTACACCACGTCCCAGGTAGTCCGAGGAGAAGAGCTCCTCGTGCGAGCGCGCGAGCTCGACCTCTTCCGGCCGCACTACCGCGACGACTTCCCGCTCGCGCGCTCCGATGACGGCACCCGGGCAATGGAGGCCAGGGGATCGCGCTCCCCAACGGGGGCCGTCCGTCCCCTGGCGCGCCAGAATGAGGTTGGCGGCGCCGAGGAATGTCGCCACGAAGCGGGTTGTCGGGCGGGTATAGAGATCCTGTGGTCTGCCGGTTTCGAGCAGGCGGCCGGTGTTCATGACCCCGATCTTGTCGGCCATGGCGAAGGCTTCTTCCTGATCGTGGGTCACCAGGACGGTAGTAATGCCGAGCTCCCGCTGCACCTCCCGGATCGTGCGCCGCAGCCCTTCGCGAATCTTGGCATCGAGCGCCCCGAACGGCTCATCCAGCAGCAGCACCTCCGGCTTGTGCGCCAGTGCTCGTGCCACGGCCACCCGCTGTTGCTGTCCGCCGGAAAGCTGCGCCGGCAGTCGCTCGTCCATACCCTCCAGTGCCACGAGCCGTAGTAGCTCCTGCCGTCGTTGCCGCCGCTCTGCGGCACGCATGCGCCGCACCCGCAGCGCAAACTCGATGTTCTCCGCCACTGTCATGTGGCAGAAAAGAGCGTAGTTCTGGAAAACCAGGCCCACCCCACGCCGGCGCGCCGCCACATGTGTGACATCGCGCCCATGCAGCGCGATGCGCCCATGATCCAAGCCGGAGAGCCCCGCTATTGCCCGCAACAGCGTGCTCTTGCCGCTGCCGCTCGGGCCGAGCAGAACGAAGAACTCGCCGTCGCCGATCTCGAGCGAGACGTCGTTGACGACGGGGACACCCTGGTAGCGCTTGGTCAGCTGATCGAGTGTGATGGACACACCGTGGGATGGTAGTGGGGTCGCGGCCGACAGTCAGTCGCGCCCCGGTTACCGCCCGGTGACAAAGCGGTGACGCGGATGGAACACTTTGCCCGAACGGCGCACACACCTGCCCCGCGATTGGACTTAAAGCGGCAGCGGCGGCAGACTCCTCCGTCCAGCTACCGGAGAGACCGCCATGATCAGGGTCGCAGTGCTCTATCCCAACGGCAACGGCATCAAATTCGACATGGCGTACTACACGGGCAAGCACATGCCCATGGTCCAGCGGTTGTGCGGCCCGGCCTGCAAGAGCATTGCCGCCGACCGTGGGCTGAATGCCGGGCAATCCGGCACCGCGCCGCCGTACGTCGCCATCGGCTATCTCACTTTCGATTCAGTCGAGGCATTCGAGCGTGCGTTTGGGCCGCACGTCGATGAGATCATGGGTGACATTCCGAATTACACGAATGCCAAGCCCGTGGTGCTGATCAGCGAAGTGTCGCTCTGACCTGCTGATTCGAGGCGACTTCCCAAAGGTTTCTATTGGGTGGGGACTCACTCCGCGCGGCGCACCGGCTCATTCCCTTCCCAAGTCACTCCGCTGCAACAGCATTCTGCGGCCGCCTTTGCTCATTTTGATTTTCTGTCCGGCGGACAAGACGACCCAGTTTTCCGCGACACTTTCATGGATGATCTCTTTGACACGGCAGAGGTTCACGATGGCAGAGCGGTGTATGCGGACGAACCGCTTCGGGTCGAGCTGCTGGGCGAGCTGTTTGATCGTTTGCCTGAGTGTGTAGATCTTGCTCCCCACGTGGAGAACGGCGTAGTAGTCCGCCGCCTCGATCCAATCGATCTCGTCCACCCTCACGAAGACCTGCTTGATGCCGTGCGGTACCAGCAGACGCTCGCCATAAGTCTTTTGCGGCGAGGTACGGCTCTCGAGCTTCTCCAGCAGCGTCCGCAGCTGAATTTCTGGTGCGCCGCCCGCCCTGGAGCGCAGTCGATCCTTCACGCGGCCCACCGCCTCCCGCAGCCGCTGCGGCTCGACGGGCTTCATCAGGTAGTCGAGCGCTTGAACCTCGAACGCCTTCACGGCGTAGCTGTCGTGCGCGGTGACAAAAATTACCGCCGGCATCTGCTCCGCGCCAATCTCCCGTATGACCGCGAAGCCATTGATGCCTGGCATCTCGATATCGAGTAGAACGAGATCGACGGATGTTTGCCTGAGCGTGGTGATTGCCTCACCACCGTTGCGACATTCTCTTACCACCTCGATCTCGGCGTCCGCGGCGAGCAGCCGACGCAACCTTTCACGCGCCAACGGCTCATCATCCACGATGATAGCTCTGAAGCTCATGCCAGCGCGCGCTCGTACGGAATCCTGATCGACACTTCGAAGCCTCCCGACTCGAGCTCCCCGGACGAAAACTCATAGCCGCCGGGATAGAAGTGCTCGAGCCGATCCGCCGTGCTACGCAGACCAACTCCATGACCTTTGGCACTCGACTTGTTACGGAGCCCTGGCCCGTTGTCTCGCACGCAGATGCGAAGCTGTCCATTCGCACGCTCGATCGCAGTGCGCACGGTGCCAGTGCCCTCGAGCTGTGAGATACCATGCCGAATGGCATTCTCGATTATGGGCTGCAAGAGAAAGCATGGCATCAGCCCGTCCAATGCGTCGGAATCGACGTGCATCTCCACCCGCAGGCGGTCTGAAAACCGGATCTGCTCGATGGCGAGGTAGTTCTCGATGACGGCGAGCTCCTGCGCCACCGGCACTTTCTCGGGGACCTGCTGCGTGAGGGTGGAGCGCAGAATCGCGTTGAGGTGCGAAAGAGTGCTGACGGCCTCGTCTTGCCTGCCGAGCTCCACCAGCGCCGTGATGGCATTGAGGGTGTTGAAGAGAAAATGCGGCTTGAGCTGCATCTGCAGTGCCCGCAAGTGCGCCGATGAGAGCTGCTGCTTCAGTTCGGCAAGCTGCAGCGCCTGCTGCTGCCGTGCGATCTGCAAGCGTACCGCTGCGCACGTCGCCCAGAGGATCACGTACAGGAGTCCTTCCAGGCTCATGCGCTGCGTACTGAACGTCACTGCCTGGTCGTAGCCGATCTCGCCGAGATAGGGCCAATACCCGACTATTTGGTGAACGGTCATTCGCATGGCGTACAGATGGGCGCCCGCGATGACCGCCGCGATCAGGATCTGCACGACGGTATTCTTGAGAGAGACGGTCCAAATAGCCGGCCGGCGCAGCGAGATCTTCCACAATCCCAACGCGACTCCCGCCCACCAGAACCACACAACGGCTCCATAGATGAGTGACGGCGTCCAACTTACGCCGGGACGGGCGGACGTGGCGTATTGGTGGCATTCGATGGCCGTCGCGATGGCGAGAGCGGTTGCGACGCCGCCGGCGATCGTCGCGAGGGTCGGCGCAAGGTCACTGGCTCGTTTTTTTACGTAAAACACAGAGCAGCTCCGCCACAGTATCCTGCCGCCGTCGGGAGGCAAGCGCAAATGATCCATCGAGACGTGGGTCTT
>Ga0070741_10001973_pt1 | contig 57812 bp, 44 predicted proteins | sample Coa_R1_4_FD_66440 | JGI IMG/M metagenome (GOLD analysis project Ga0070741, IMG submission 66440) | Surface soil microbial communities from Centralia Pennsylvania, which are recovering from an underground coalmine fire - Coalmine... | ecosystem: Environmental > Terrestrial > Soil > Unclassified ... | reverse complement strand
CGCCGCGGAAATGTATGTGGAAGCCATCAGCCCTTTTCTGGCTCGCACCAGCGGGATTCACCCTCTCCTTTCAAAAACCAGCGCGCGCTTCCGTTGGGGCATCCGCAGTCTGAAGGAACTGGAGCGCTGGAGCCGGCGCATTCGATTGCTCGGCGAGTGGTACCTGTTCGACTATTATCCGGAACGATGGGGCATTCTGCGGTGGCTGCGATTTGTTCCACCGATGCGGCGGCAGATGAAAATCGGACACTTGCAGATCGGGTCTGGGTGCCCGGACACAAGAAAAGCGGAGGGCCGGCAGCATGAATCCGCTTGAACTCGTCCGCTCGCTGTGGGAAGGCGCGGCCGATCTCCTGCTCGGATTCAACCGCTGCGCTGGAATCTCCCGGCGAAGCGAGCCCGAATTGCCGCCCGACATCGAGGAGCTGCTGGAAAAATTCCGGACGACGGACGAGGCCAGTGCGCTGCTGGAGGCGGGCAGGCAAGCCTTCGCAGAGCTCGGAAAGATTCCGGCTTTCTTGCACTGGAATGAAGGCCTTCGTCAGGCACTGTACGACTTGATCCTGCAGACGGTGGTACAGTCGGAGCGGTTTGGCGATCATAACGGAGCCCTCAAGCGGAGGTTCGCCGTCGATCTCGTGACGCGCGTTTTGCGTGAGTACGAGCCAAGCAACTTATTCGAGTTAGTCGAGGATGTCACTATCCAGCCCTATGTTGGCGTGCTGATCGACTGGAGCGTGGAAGTGCTCAATTTCCATGATGCGTGGCCCCCGGTGAAGCACGTGAAGATCCCCGGATTTTTCAGCGGACGCTATGGGAGCCTCTTGCGGGTGCAGGGATGGATATGGCGCGCCGTCACGATGGTGCGGGACTTCTCAGTCTTTCCTTCTGCGTACGAGCGAGACGTACGGGACGCCCTTGCGAAATTGAATCCCCAGATTCGAGCGCTCAAGCAAGTGCTCCCTCCCTCCGTGCTCCGTCGCGATCTGGAGGAGGTTGCGAGCATCATCGCCCAGGTTGGCCACCTCACTGCGCCCCATGTACGCATCGCGAGTTCCCTGCTCCGACTCGCCGCCACTATTGCGGCAGAAACGCCCGAACGGCGGCGGCAACTGGCGTATGCTGTGATGAAAACGTTGCTGCGGCGCGCCTATGGCGATAATTGGCTCGCTCTTACGGTGCTTGACAGCGCGATAGGCGATTTCATGATCCGTGAAATGATGCGCAGCACGGAGTGGGTTCTAGCCAGAAATGGCCTGCTGCCGTAGGCTGTACCAATTGACCTTTGGCGCAATCTCGATGTTTAGAATAGAGTCTCTGCCGTGGTAAAGCGTGCCCCAGCGCGACGGCGCCCGCGAAAAGCCAAGCCCGGAACCAAAGGGCTTCAACCTGCAGACTGCCGGATCGAGGAAACGACAGGGCCTGCCGCAGATGCCACGGAAGTAGTCGTCAAAGCCGGCGGCTGCGTTGTGGGATCGTACAGGGAACCGCTTGGGGGACATCCGGTTTTGCTATCTATTTTGCCGGTTGACGCAGTCGAGCCCACACCTTTTCAGCGCGACCTCTCTGACGCACATCACAAACGGCTGGCCGATGTCATCAATAAAACCGGGCGGTTCCTCGATCCGATTATTGCCGTAATTGCACCTGGCGGTAAGGTCTGGACACCGAACGGCCGTCATCGCCTGGAGGCAATGCGCCGCCTCGGGGCCAAATCGATTTCCGTTCTTGTTGTGCCCGACCCTGAGGTTGCCTGGGAAATTTTAGCTCTGAATACGGAGAAGGCGCACAATCTGAAGGAGCGCTCGTTGGAGGTAATACGCATCTACCGTGGCTTGATCGAGGAAGATGCCGGCCGACCGGAATCGGAGTTCAGCTTCTATTTGGACGAGGAAGCCTTGGTCACACTCGGCGCTTGCTACGAGCGCGTGCCACGTTTTGGCGGTGGCGTTTACCATCCGATTCTGCGTCGCTTGGAGCAGTTTACCGAAGAACCGGTGCGTGTTGCCATCAAGCTTCACGAGAAGCGCGCCGCGATGGTGCTCGATCTCGAGCAGAAGGTTGCGGCCGCGGTACAAAAACTTAAGGAGCGCGGGCTGGTAAGTCCCTATCTGCGGTCGTTCATAGTAGCGCGCATCAACCCGCTGCGATGGATGAAGGACGAATTGCCGCTTGAAGATGTGCTAAGAACCATGCGGGAGCGGGCGGCAAAATTCAATGTCGAGAAGATCCAACCTCAGGACCTCGCCGGCGCCGCCGGACCACCGGACGAAGAAAGCTAGACAAAGCGGCAAAGGCAGGCGATCCGTTTATTAACTTGCGCCGCTCCCAGGCCGGGGTGAAGCGGCGAGCGCTCACCCCGTCCGGGATCGGCGTTCAGTTTGTGATGTCGTGCGTCGTGCTCTCTTCCCGGATCGGAAGATAAATCTTTTCCCAGGCTTTGTGGGCCGGATCGTTTGTATAGGCGTCAAAGGCTGCTTTGTCTTTGAACTCCATCACGATCGCGGCATTGTAGTCGCGGGGCTGAACTTTCAGCGTCTTCAGCCAGATGTTTTTAATGCCGCTGATCTCCGACGCCATCTTTCGCACTCCATCGAGCGCGGCGGTCTTCTGGTCCTGCGTCGCATCCGATTTCCATTTCACGGTGATCACGTGGAGCACCGAGTTGGGAGTCCCGAACCGGTTTGCTCCGACAAGCACGCCCGCGCCAAAAATCGCCGCAGCAAGCGTACACGCAAACAACAACGTCTTCGTTCTCGTCATATTGATAGCAAGCTCCTTAAGGGGTACCGTCGCCTATCTTACGAGTGCCGGCGCTAGGCCCGCAAGCCGGTCCATCCCTCAGAGCAAATGATCGAATTGGCAGGGTTTTTGGGATCGTACTTCACCAGGATTGGCCCCATCGTGCTCGTAAGGTCAGACGGCAGATACTCCCGGAGGCCGGATATGTCCTGAGAAGCGGTATAGCTCACGCCGCGCACATCGTAGGAATAAAAGACAACGAGATCTTCACGGATTTCGATCAGCGTGGCGTCGCCTGTCTTGCCCTTGAGCGCGAGCTCGTACCGCCGCCGCCGCTCCAACTCCTCCGGTGGTACCCGCCGCATTCGCAACTTCCGAACGGCGATGATCAGCAGCAGGACAACGAGGATGCCCAGAAGCGCGAGCGTAATCAGTTCGCTGGGCGCAAACGACCTCGCCAGGTCTCGCGGCATGCGATTCCGGCTCGGTAAGTCGTATTATCCGGCTACAGGGGTCTCGTGGAAGACTTTGCCCCAGTCCTTCAGGAACTGCTCCAGGCCCTTGTCTGTGAGCGGATGATTGAACAGCATGTCCAGCACCTTGAAAGGCATCGTGGCGATATGAGCGCCGGCCAGTGCGGCGTCGATCACATGCGTGGGGGATCGAAGCGACGCGGCCAGGATCTGTGTTGCGAAGCCGTAATTTTTGTAAATGGCCGCAATACTCCGGATGAGATCCATGCCGGTCTGGCCGATATCATCCAGCCGTCCCACGAAGGGGCTTACGATGTAGGCACCTGCCTTGGCCGCGAGCAGCGCCTGGGCGGGCGAGAAGCAGAGAGTGACATTGACGCGAATGCCCTCTTTGCTGAGCGCAGAGGTCGCTTTGATTCCGTCGCGCGTCAGCGGACACTTCACGACGACATTCTTGTGAATCCGCGACAGACTTCGGCCTTCCCGAATCATCTGGCTTGCTTCCGTGGCCACCACTTCGGCGCTAATGTCGCCGTCGACGATGTCGCAGATCATACGCACTTGGTCCTCAATCGGCCGGCCTTCTTTGGCGATAAGCGAGGGATTCGTGGTGACACCGTCAAGGATGCCCCAGTCCGCACCCTTTCGCAGCTCATCCAGATTTGCAGTATCCAGGAAAAACTTCACTTGGCCTCCTTGTCCGTCGTACTTCGATGGTAACTGATTATAGCAACTCGAGGTAACGCGCCACGGCCTCGATACCGCGATAAAAATTGGGCAGATGCAGCTTTTCGTTGGGGGCGTGCAGGTTATCGTCAGGCAGGCCGAATCCCATCATCACGCTGGGAATACCGAGAAATTTATCGAACGCCCCCACAATCGGAATCGAACCCCCTGAACGGATGTAGACGGTCTGGTTGCCGAACACTTCCTCCATGGCGCGTGCCGCCGCCTGGATGAACGGATTATCCGGGTTGACCAGAGACGGAGCGGCGGAATGAATGATACGCAACTCGGCGGTCACACCGCGAGGACACGCGCCGCGCACGGCTATGCGCAACTTCTCCGCGGCGTCTTCAGGCCGCTGATCGGCCACCAGCCGCGCACTGATTTTCGCCACCGCCCGCGCCGGGATCACCGTTTTGGCTCCCTCTCCCGTGAATCCTCCCCGGATGCCATGGACCTCCAGCGTGGGTCGGGCCCACAGCCGCTCAAACAGCGGGACATCCGGCTCGCCGACCAGCTCGCGTGCGCCCATTTCCTTCTCCAGGTACTCGCGCTCGTTGAACGGGAGCCGAGCCCATGCCTCTCGCTCCTTATCGGTCGGCGCACGCACATCATCGTAGAAGCCCGGGACGCGAATCCTTCCGTTCGGGTCCTTGAGCGCGCACAGGATCTCGGCTACGGCCTGCAGCGGATTCGGCGCGGCGCCCCCATACACTCCGGAGTGCAGATCGTGGTTAGCGCCGCGCACCTCCAGCTCCGCATAAACGATTCCGCGAAGTCCTACGCAGATTGTGGGCAGCTCCGGCGCGAACATCTCCGTATCCGCGATCACAGCGGCGTGCGCCTGCAACCGCGCCGGTCTGGTCTTCACGTAACTCTCGATGTGTTCGCCTCCGGTCTCCTCTTCTCCTTCGATGAGGAATTTCACGTTGGCCGGTAGAGAGCCGCGCGATTTCAGAAGTCCTTCGACAGCCTTGATCAGGATGTAGGTTTGCCCCTTGTCGTCGGAAGATCCGCGCGCGAAGATATTCTGGCCGCGAATTTCCGGTTCGAACGGCGGTGACTTCCATTCGTCGAGCGGGTCCGGCGGCTGAACGTCGTAATGACCGTAGAACAGCAGGGTGGGTTTGCCGGGAGCATGGGTCCACTCACCGTAGACCAGAGGATTTCCTTCGCCTTCTATCAGCTCGCATCGTTCCAGGCCCGCGGCGCGAAGCTCCGCAAGAACGAAATCGGCTGCCCTCCGGATGTCCGGCTTGTGATCGGATAATGTGCTGATACTCGGGATCCGCAAGAATGTCTTGAGCCCTTCAAGAAAGTCCTGCCGGTGCTCCTCGTAGTAGTTCATCATTTGCTCCCCTGTCAGGTCTGCCTCCGCGCATCGAGCAGCTCGGCCAGGCGTTCTTCGCTCAACCCGCTCTGCTCGCGCGCCACCTCGCGGATCGTGCGGCCCGTCCGGTACGACTCTTTGGCAAGCGCGGCAGCCCTTTCATAGCCGATTTCAGGCGCCAGAACCGTCGCCATCGCCAGCGACTGCTCGACGAAACCCTCGGCCCGCTGGCGATCCGCTTCCAAACCGTCCACCAGGCGCCTGGCGAAATTCGCGGCTCCGGCTGCAAGCAGCTCGATGGAATCGAGCAGGTCCCAGGCCATTACCGGCATCATCACGTTCAGCTCAAAGTTGCCGGCGGCGGCGCACCAGGCTATCGCCGCATCGTGACCAATCACTTGTGCGCACACCATAAGCAGGCTTTCGGCAATCACCGGGTTCACTTTGCCCGGCATAATGCTGGAGCCAGGCTGCACAGCGGGCAGCCGAAGCTCGCCGATCCCGCAGCGCGGCCCGGAACCCAGCCAGCGGATGTCGTTGGCAATCTTCGTCAGCGCCAGGGCAAGGTTGCGCATGGCGCCGCTCAGGAACGCGACGCCATCGCGAGCCGCTTGCGCTTCAAAATGATTGCGAGCCTCCCGGAACGGAAGCCCCGTCCGGGATGCGATCGCCTCAATAACCGCGGCGGCAAACCCCGGCGGCGCGTTCAGACCCGTACCTACGGCCGTCCCTCCCAGGGGCAGCTCATAGATCCACTGAAGCGCGGCCTCAATCCGTTCCGCGCCCGCTTCCACCTGGCGGAAATATCCGCTGAACTCCTGGCCGAGACGTATAGGAACCGCATCCTGGAGGTGAGTGCGGCCAATCTTGACGATATCGTCGAACTCGCGCGCTTTCCGATCGAGCGATTGCCCGAGAGTCCGCAGCGCCGGCAGCAGTCGCGCATTCACCTGCTCGGCCGCGGCGACATGCATCGCCGTCGGAATCACGTCGTTGCTGGACTGCCCGCGGTTGACGTGATCGTTCGGATGTGCGCCGGCCAGTCTGCCAATCACTTCGTTCGCATTCATGTTCGTGGACGTGCCGCTTCCGGTCTGGAAGACGTCCACCACGAATTGGTCATCGTGCCGGCCCTCGACGACCTCTTCTGCCGCGGCTTCAATCGCCGCCGCCTTGTCGCCCGGCAGCTCTCCGAGGCGCCCATTGACTTTGGCGGCCGCGCTCTTAATCAGACCCAGAGCACGGATAAAAGATCGCGGGAAGCGGACACCGCTGATTGGAAAATTCTCAATTGCGCGGGCCGTTTGCGCCCCGTAGAGCGCCGCTGCCGGAACGCGCATCTCACCCATCGTGTCGCGCTCCACTCGGTATTCTTCCGCCATGAGGCTAACTCCGCATGCGCAGCAGCAAATAGAGCCCGGTAAGCGAAAACAGCGCGTCCGGAGACCAGGCCGCTACCGCGGGTGGAAGCTGGTTGACGACTCCCACCTTTTCGAACAGGATGCTGATGGCCCAGTAAATCAGCGCAATGCCGATGCTCACGCCGATTCCAGCCATCGCCCCGCGATTGCCGACCAGGAAACTGAATGGCGCGGCAATCATCGCCATAATCAGCGCGAATAAGGGCACGGAAAATTTCCGGTAGAACTGCACTTGAAGTGGAATCGTGTCGAATCCGCTTTGTTGCAGGTCGCGGATGTACCGTTCGAGCTGAACGGAATTCATCTGCTTGTCTTGCAGCGCTTCGCGCATAAAGTAGCTCGGCGGCTCACTCAGCTCTGGAAACGTCATCACCTGGAAGGGCTGGTATGACGCTCCACGGCGCTGGCGGAAGTCGCGCACCCAGCCGCTCTCGAATACCCAGGCTCCGAGTGAGGGACGCCACTGCGCCCGCGCCGCAGAAATCCACCGCAGCAACTGAAATGTATCGGGATGCAGCTCGAACACGTGCACTTCAGCCATGGCGCTCGCGCCCAGATCGAAATATCGGTAGTAATAGATCCACGAAGTTTTCGCCGAGCCGATTCCCTTGATCCACTTGCGATCCGGGCGCAGATAGGTCTGCGCGGGCCTACCCTTAATCTCGTTTCGCAACGCATCCTGGCGCCGATTGGCCTCCGGCACGTAGTAGTGATCGAACGCGAACAGTCCGGCGCTCAACAGGCCGCTCATCAGCAGAATGGGCAGGCACAGCCGGTGCAGGCTCACGCCGCAGGCCTTGAATGCCGTAACTTCGTTGTGCTTTGTGAATACGCCGAAAGTCACAAGTACGGCAACCAGAACACTGATGGGCAGGGTGGTGTAGATCAACTGCGGCGAAAGGAAGGCCAGGAAAGTGAATACCTTCGAGAGCGGGATCTTATTCTTGACGATGTCGCTGAGAAGCTCGAAAAAGTTGTAGATCAGGGTCATCGAAACGAAGCTGCTCAGCAGAAGCACAAAATAGAAAAGGAAATTCCAAAGAACGTAGGTATCGATAATCTGGGGCAGCAACAGGAGCCTGCGCCGGAGGCGGTATGCCCGGTCGGCTTCACGGCCATTCCGGAGCCTGGGCTTCGCCGCGGCGTACCAGGAGGCGACCATCCGGATCAGACCGCCGATCAAATCGCGCTCACCCGGGCTTTCCATCCGCGTCAGAAGCACAATGCCGGCGAGCCCAAACACCGCATTGGGAAGCCACACCGCGATTTCGACCCGCAACGCCTGCTGGCGCGCTAAACCGAGCAGGCTGATAAATGCGAGATAGTAGCAGAAGAACGCGAGAAAGACCGCCGTCACGTATCCGGAGGACCGGCCGCCCCGCCGCGAAGAAATGCCGAGCGGAATCCCCACCAGCGCCAGCATGAGGCAAGCGACGGGCAGCGCGAACCGGCGATGCAGTTCGATTCGCGCGTCCAGCCAGTCCGGCCCGCCGCGCGAATGCCGCCACACCTCGCGCGTATTCATTTCATCGAATGGGCGCGCCCGCTTCTCCGCAGGAGGCGACGCATCCAGCACCTGCTCCCCCTTGGGGAACTCGGCATCATAGGCATTGGCGTCCTTGCCCATTTCATGGGTACTGCCGTCCCGCAAGGAAAGCTGCACGCGGTTCTGCGCCGGATACGCTACCGCGATTGCTTCCCGCGCCACAGTAACGCGCGGACCCTGCGCCTTTTCCCGCAGCCCGGCCTTGCGTTCCTCCGGAGGTGTTACATCGGCCAGGAAAATGTTCCGCCACACAGTGACCGGCCCAGTCCGCACGTCGCCCACATAGAGAATCATGTTGGGGAAGCTTTCATCGAACACGCGCGGCTGAATCTGGGCGGTCAACTGGCCCGCTCCGAGCACGTTGATGACGCGGTAAGTTTCGCGAATGGAAAGCGGCGTCAGCCGGAGCGAGGCAGCCCCGGCGATTGCCGCCGCAAGCAGTGCAACACACATTACCGGAGCGACCACTTTGCGGCTGGATACGCCGGCGGCCCGCATGGCCGTAATCTCACCATCGGCCGACATCCGGCCCAGTCCGACCAGAATGCCTACCAACACGCCGAACGGAATTGTCAGCGGCAGTACCGGAGGTATTGCGAGCGCAAAGAGGTAGATAATCGCTTCCGGATCGGGCGAGCTGCGAACCAGGAGCTCAAAAATTTTCCCGACACGCTGGAGAAAGATGACGCCCGTCGCCAGCGCCGTTCCGATCAGCGCGCTCGAGACGATTTCCCGAAAGACGTAGCGGCTGAGGATGCGCATTTTCTAAACAGCCACCTCGACGCGTGAGATGCCTGGAAGCACACCTGCCATGATTCCTCAGCGTAGCATCCTGCTACCCCAACCCGGCCGCGTGGGACTCGAAAACATGGTGCATCCTAAGACGCTGCCCTACTTGCGGCCGGAGCCGTCCGCGGAGAGCTCCGGAGCCGGTACAGGCTTGTCGTCACCGAAATTGGTGGTCAGATATTCGAGCAGCGCTTCCCGATCCCGTACAACTGCTCCCCAGCGGATCATTTTATCGATCTCGCGGTTCCAGGCCTGACGCGAAAGCCGTTGGCTGTGGACAAGGCGGAGACCATGGCATTGAATACACGATTGCTGCTCGATCTTTCGGCCGGCGCCCGCGGCGTCCTCAGCCGCCAGCAGCCCACCTGCCAGTGCAACGCCATAAAACAGAACTCTCATCCCCGCTCTCCCACGGTCACACCCACGCGGTCAATTCCATTCCACAAATATCCGGAAGGATTCCAGGAAGGTTGAATCGGTTGGACGCGTCCGGCGGAATCGCGCGCGCGAGACATGACCGTGTAGTAGCCTCGCTCGGCCGGCTTCCACTCGAACTCCCAAAGGCGCCATGCGAACGGGAGTTTCGGTGAAGACAAGGTGGCATTGCTCCAGCGGCTGCCGCCATCGACGGAGACCTCGACTTGCTCCACTGCCTGCTCGCCGGCCCACGCCACGCCAGAGACGCGGACGGGACCGAAAGGCAGCCGGGCGTCTTCGAGCGGCGCGGCGATAATCGACTTCACGGGCATTCCTTCAATCACTTCAAGCGAGGAGGGCGGCGCGGAGGCGCCCGGCGGCACCGGGTACTTCGGAATCCTGTAGGCCGGGTTCATGTAGAACCCATCGTGCGGGCGCTCTGTTACCGATATGCGCACCAGCCATTTCACCCAGCTTGTCCCATCCCAACCGGGCACGATGAGGCGGCAGGGAGCGCCATGCAGCTCGGGCATTGGCTGCCCGTTCATGTCCAGTGCCAGCAGCGTGGCGGGATGCAAGCCCTTGGACGTCGGCATGGAGCGGATGAAATCGGGCGTGGCGGCGACTCCGCGGTCCGCGCCATCGAACTCCACCATAGGCGCCCGCAAATCCGCGCCCGCGAGCTTCAGCACATCGCTCAAGCGAGGCCCGGACCATTCCGCATTACCGATGGCACCGCGTCCCCACTGGATGCCGGATACACGCGGGCGAAAGAAACCGCGGCCGTTGCCGGTACATTCGAGAGTCGCCGGAACTGTGTGCCGGGGCAGCTTGCGCAGCTCATCGAGCGAAAGACGCAGCTCGCGGGTAACCTTTCCCGTTACTTGAAGGCGCCAAGCCGATGTGTCCACCTCCGGCCGCGGGAGATGTTGCCGGAGGAAAAATACGTCATTGGGAGTGAGCCAGGTTCGAAAGTGCGCCAGCGGTGTCTCGGCGTCTTCCGGAAAGTCGTTATGCACGAGCAACGGCCGCTTGCCCGGAATTACCAGCGAGTTTCCTACCTGGGCGCGGGCAGAAGCGAGAGCAGCGACGAGAGGCGCCGCGGCGCGAAGCCACCGGCGGCGAGAGAACAAGTCCAGGAAATCGGCCATTCCTTGCCGATTATACCGACCGCGGGAAATCAGGCTTGGGCGAGTGTGTGCACGAAATCGAACGGATCTGCGTGGAAGGAGCGTGCGCCATGCGTTCGAAATTCATAACGCCGGGCGCGAATCGCAGTGCCACCTTCGCCCGTCCGCACCACAGAGCCGCGCACACGCACGTGCATGGGACAAATGCCGCCGAGCAGGACCGGCCACTCCACGCGCAGGTCGATCGATGTGCCTTCAGCTACGCGGCTGGCGATTTCAATCAACATGCCGCCGCTGCTGAGGTTCACGGTCCGGCCCCAACCGCGCTCGACGACCCGGCCTTTCACCGACAGCTCATAATCGAGTGGCAGGTCCAGTTCGTAGCGTGCGTGGTTGCGCCGGTCACCCTGGATGGTCGCTCCCATGGCCAGCTTCTATTATCCCGGGTCAAATGGGTGAATCATGCATACTGTGGGTACCAGTCGGGTACTGCATAAGCCGTGATATAGTCGGACCTGCGATGGAAACCGTGAGGAGCGCGACCCTGAGTAAAGAGGAGATCCTGTTGGCCCACAAGGATTTCCTGTTCCCCGCCGTGTTCCACTATTACGAAGAGCCGCTTGTTATTTCCAAGGCCCGGGATCAATACGTCTGGGACGCGGACGGCAACCAATATCTCGATTTCTTCGGCGGCATTGTCACGATCAGCGTGGGCCATTGCAATCCAGAGGTGAACGGCAAAGTTCATGGGCAGATCGACCGCCTCCAGCATGTCTCGACCGTTTTCGCCAATGAGCCGCAAGCTGCTCTGGCGGCTCGCATCGCGCAGGTTACGCCGGAGCAGCGGCTGAGAAAATCGTTTTTTACCAACAGCGGCACCGAAGCGAATGAAACGGCCATTCTGGCCGCGCGATGCTACACGGGCGCGACCGAAATCGTGGCCCTCAGGCACTCCTATCACGGCCGAACATCGCTGGCGATGAGCCTCACTGGCAACGCTAGCTGGCGACTGGGGGCGCTCCACCCGGGCATCGTCCTTGCGCACAACGCGTACTGCTACCGCTGCCCGTTCGGCCAGAGCTACCCGGATTGCGGAATCCGGTGCGCGCACGATCTGAAAGAGCTTATCGAGACCTCGACCAGCGGACGAATTGCGGGATTCATTGCCGAACCGATCCAGGGCGTCGGCGGCTTCATCACTCCACCGCCGGAGTATTTCCGGATCGTCGAGAAAATCGTGCGTGATCACGGCGGAGTTTTCATCAGCGACGAGGTACAGACCGGCTGGGGACGGACCGGGGGCAAATGGTTCGGCATCGAACAGTACGGCGTCGTCCCGGATGTCATCACCAGCGCGAAGGGGCTGGGAAACGGCACGCCGATAGGGCTTACCGTCGCGAAACCGGAAATCGCGGATTCGGTACGCGGCGCGACGATTTCGACGTTCGGCGGAAATCCGGTGGCTGCGACGGCCGCTCGCGCTGTCATCGACTTCATTGCGGAGCGGAACCTGCTCGCCAACGCGGCGGAAACAGGCGCCTACCTGCGGAGGAGGCTTGCGGAGCTTCAGGAAAAGCACGCGCTCATTGGCGAGGTTCGAGGCATGGGGCTGATGCAAGCCCTGGAGTTGGTGCGAGACCGCAAGACAAAAGAACCGGCCGCAAGCGAAACCCTCCGGATTATGGACGCCGCCCGCCGGAACCGCATTCTTGTCGGTAAAGGCGGCACGTATGGAAATGTGCTCCGTATTTCGCCGCCGCTCAACATCGGCAAGAGCGATGTTGATGAGTTCATCCGGCGGCTCGACGCCAGCTTAACCGGATTTGAGAATTGATCATGAGACGCGCTTGCTTCCTCGTCTTCGTTCTCGCGATCGCGGCCGCTGCACAGGAAGCCGACCTCGTGCTGCTGCACGGCAAGATCGTTACGGTAGATCCCGACTTTCACATTGCCGAGGCCCTGGCGGCCCGGGGAGATCGCATTGTTGCTGTAGGCACGAACGACGAAATCGCACGGCTTGCGGGCCGCGCCACCCGCAAAATCGATCTGCATGGTAAGACCGTGCTGCCGGGTTTAATGGATTCTCATTCGCACGGCTCCGATGCATGCCTTTACGAGTTCGATCATCCGGTACCCGAGATGGAAACCATCGCCGATGTGCTGCGCTACCTGAAGTCGCGGGCCGCGGCCGCCAAACCCGGCGACTGGATCGTGCTGCGGCAGGTGTTTATCACGCGTTTGCGCGATCAGCGCTTTCCTACCCGAGCGGAGCTCGATTCAGTGGCGCCCCGGAATCCGGTCTATTTCGGAACCGGTCCCGATGCCTCGGTCAATTCGCTCGCGCTTAAGGCAAGCGGAATCGACCGGAACTACCGCGTTCCCGAGGGCCAGACGTGCCGGATCGAGCGGGATGCGAACGGTGAGCCGACGGGCATTCTGCGAAGCTGCGGGAGGCTGATTCAGATTCAATCTGGCGAAAAGAAGCCGACGCCGGAGGACCGCAAGCAGCGGCTCAAGATGATGCTGGCCGATTACAATTCGGTCGGCCTCACGAGTATTTCCGAACGCGACCTGGATGACCCTGGGTTGGAAGCATACCGCAAGCTCAAGGAAAGTAACGAACTGACATGCCGCGTGTTCGTAATGTACGGCGTGAACGCGCAGTTGCCGCTGGAGCAGGTCAAAGCGCGAATTCAGGCGGCGGCGCGCGGACCGCTGCACACGTACAACAACATGCTTTGGGTTCGCGGGATCAAGACGTACCTCGATGGCGGCATGCTGACGGGCAGTGCGTACATGCTCCAGCCGTGGGGCGTCAGCAAAGTGTATTCGATCGAAGATCCCAAATACCGCGGCATGCGGTACATCGATCCGGGGAAGCTCTACCAGATCGCACGCTTCGCGCTGAAGAACGACATGCAATTTACGGCTCACTCGGTGGGGGACGGCGCGGTCCACGCGATGCTCGATGCGTATTCGGAGATCAATCAGGAATTCCCGGTCCGCGCATCGCGGCCCTGCATCACTCATGCCAATTTCATGAGCGCCGAGGCGATCCGCAAGATGAAGGAACTGGGCGTAGTGGCCGACCTGCAGCCCGCCTGGCTATGGCTCGACGGCGCGACCCTGCGCAAACAGTTCGGCGCCGAGCGCCTGCGATACTTTCAGCCCTATAAGAGCCTGTTCGAAAGCGGAGTCATAATCGGCGGCGGCTCCGATCACATGCAGAAAATCGGAAGCTTCCGCTCGATTAATCCGTACAATCCGTTCCTCGGAATGTGGATCGCCCTGACGCGGCAGCCCCGCTGGACCGACCAGCCGCTCCACCCGGAGCAGCGCATCTCACGCGAGCAGGCGATTCGCCTCTACACCATCAACAATGCGTTTCTGATGTTCGAAGAAAAGCAGAAGGGCTCGCTGGAGAAAGGCAAGCTGGCGGACTTCATCGTGCTGGACCGCGATATTCTCACTTGCCCTGTCGATGAAGTCAAGAGTATCCAGGTGGAGCAGACCTACTTGGGCGGCAAGCTCGTGTACCAGCGTCGATAAATGTAGTAAGCCGGCACTCCGAGCGCGACGATCAGCAGGCCTAGAGCGGAAGTCACGGGAGCCGAAATAAGCGAGGAGACCGTCAGCCATGCCGCAATTGCCGTAAACGCAATCGCTGTCACCGGATAACCCCACATTTTGTAAGGCCGCGGAGCATCGGGGCGCCGGCGGCGGAGCACGATCACCCCGGCCACTGTCATGCCGTAAAAAATCCAGAAGGTGAAAGTGGCATAGGCCATTAATTGCACGTACGAGCCGCTTAAGGCGAGCACCGCGGCCCAGATACCTTGCCCCCAAATCGAGATATACGGTGTCTCAAACCGTGGGTGCACCCTTCCGAAAGAGCGAAAGAACAGCCCATCCCGCGCTTGCGCAAAGTATAGGCGCGGGGCGGTCATCATATTTCCGTTCGTTGTGCCGAATGTGGAAATCAAGATCGTGAGCGATACGAATATCGCCCCGGCAGCTCCCATCGTGCGTGCGGCGGCGGCCGCCGCCACGCGATCGGCTGCTGCGATCTCCGGAAGCGTCAGCGTCTTCAAGTACGCGACATTGGCAAGCACGTAAATCACAATCACGAGACCGGTGCCGAAGATAATGGCGCGTGGAAGGTTTCGCCCGGGATCCTTGATTTCGCCGGCCACAAAACTGATTGCGTACCAGCCGTTGTACGCCCATAAGCACGCGATAATACCGAGCCCGAACCGGGCCTCCGAAAGGTCGCGGCCCGGAGCGGAACGGAAACCTTCAAAATTCCAACCGCTGGCCAGCGCGCTTACAATCAGCACCAGCAGGCCTAAGACCTTGAACGCGGTGAATATATTCTGCACGTTCGCGCCGAGCCGCACTCCGCGGTAGTTCACAAAGGTCAATGAGAGGATCAAAGCAGCCGCAACTATGCGCGAAACCACTGGAGTAAGCGGCACGAAGTGCGAAAGGTAAATAGCGAATCCGGCTGCAACGGCAGCGATAGCGCCGGATCGCGCGGCCAGCATGAAAGTCCAGCCGCAAAGGAAGCCCCACAACGGTCCCCAAGCCTCGCGCAGGAATACGTATTGGCCTCCTGTCGCCGGGATCATCGCGCCGAGTTCGGCATAGCCAAGAGCCCCGAAGAGCGAAAGGATGCCCGCAAGCACCCAGGCCGCAAGCATCATCCAAGGCGACGAGAGGTTTTGCGCGACGGTGCTTGGCACCACGAATATCGCCGACCCGATGATGGTGCCCACAACGATGTTCAGAGCATCGAGCGCGCCGAGCTTGCGCGGCAGCTCGCTGCGGAGCGCGGTCGCGGGCGTTACAGCCATCCGTGCATTATACCCGGCACGGCGGCGCAAAGCTCACATCAGCGGGCAAAGACGCTTGAGTAGCTGCACCTGGCCCGCGTGGTATAGATCATGCGCGGCAATGCCGCGGATGAGGCTCATGGCTTTCGTCCACTGCGGGCTGCCGGGAGCGACGGAGTACGCTGCTACCGCGCGGCGGAGTTCGGAATGCTGCTCGTTCAGCAGAGCGAGATCGCGCTTCCATGCGGCCTCGTCCTTTTCCGAGCGTTCGAACCAGTTGCTGCCGCGACGTGGAAATGAGCCGCGCTTGCCTCCGGTAAGCCGCCGCCGCACGGCGTACTTCCAATAAGCAGCGTGCACCGCCAGCTCCCAGATACTGTGCCGTCCCGGCGCAGGCCGCCACGCGGCTGCGGCGGCGGATACGCCTCGCAGCGATCCCTTCAGGTTCGGCCCATGCCAGGAGCGCTTCTCGAAAGCTTCGTCAAGCAGGGCTAGGAGAAATTGAATTTCCGGTGCCGGGCTGCGCTGCCGCATTCTTCCAGTCTAAATTCTGTGGAATGCCTTCAAAATGTCGCGCAGCGGATACTGGAGGGCGATCGGCCGGCCGTGCGGGCAGCTCATCGGGCACTCGGTTTGAGAAAGCGCGCGCAATAGCCATTCCATCTTGCTGGAGTCCAGATGTGTATGGATCTTAATGGCGGCCTGGCAGGCGATGGATGCGGCGATGCCTCGCCGCACATCATCGAGCGAGCGCCCGCGCAGCTCTTCCTCCGCGATCTCCAGGATCTCCGAAAGGACCTGCTCCAGATCGGCGGCTCCGATCGCGGCCGGGGCCGCCTTCACAGCGATCGTACGGCTCCCGAACGGCTCCGTCTCGAAACCGGCGGCTTCAAGCTCTCCTGCAATACGCACGTATTCAACCTGCTGGCCAGGCGTGAGCTGAACAATGATCGGCATAAGGAGCCGCTGTACTTCGACACTGCCGGCCGCCTGCTGCTGCAAGACCTGCTCGAACAGGATGCGCTCGTGGGCCACGTGCTGATCGATGATCCACAAACCGTTGCGGCCGGCGGCGATGACGAAGCTGTCGTGGAGCTGGCCCAAAGGACGCAGATCGCTCAACTCGGCGAGCGAGTGGGCCGCTTCCCCGGCCAGGCTTGAAGGAAACCCGCCATGAGTATCCGGCACCCGCAGTCGCAGCGCAGAGCTGGCTGCGGCGGGAGCGGGAGCGATTGCCGGGCCGAAGTCGAGCCGCGGAGCGGGGCCCGCAGGCGGCTGGAGGTGGAAAATCGGCAGGTCTTCCTGCTGTATAGCGGGCTGATATCCATCAGGCTCCGCGATGGAAGGAGCCGCATCGGCCGCGGCTCCGTTTTCGAGCATCTGCGAGAACTCCGAATAGGGCAGCGCGGCGGCGGGCTGCGGTGTCGCACCCGGGGAGAACGTCGGGGCCGGGCGAGTCTCAATTAAGCGCTCGCGAATCGCGTCCCGCACGAAGTCGTGCACGAATGACTGATGGCGGAAACGGACTTCGGTCTTCGAAGGATGCACATTCACATCCACCTCTCCGTAATCGCATTCAAGAAACAACAGTGCGAACGGATAACTGCCAGGCGGAATCAGGTTGTGATATGCCGACGATAAGGCGTGGAGGAGAAGCCGGTCCCGAATGAGCCGCCGGTTCACAAAGATAAAAATCGAATTCCGGTTGCCTTTTTGGACCTGCGGACGGGAAACCAGGCCTTTGAGGCGGAATTTCCTCGTAGCAGGCTCGTCCAGCTCGCGCCGGAACTCCGCAATCGCCTCGGAAGGAGGCACGTAGGCCGGCGGGAGAGTCAGCTCACGCTCCAGTTCCCCCAAGTCGATCAGCTCTTCGAGCGTGCGGCTGCCGAAGACCTGGTACACGCGCTCGGTCAGCGTGGATACCGGCGTCGCCGAGAGCAGCTCATTGGCTCCGTTCAGCAGCCGGAAGTTCTTCTCCGGATGGGCTAGGCTGTAGTGGGTCACAAGAGACGCAATGTGCGCCAGCTCGGTCTGGTCCGAACGGAGGAACTTTTTGCGCGCGGGCACGTTGTAGAAAAGGTCGCGGACGGTGATTGAAGTTCCGCCGGCAAGCGCAGCCTCATCGCACTTCAGTATCTTGCCGCCGGCAATTTCAATGCGAGTCCCCGTGCTCTCGTCTTCCGAGCGCGTTTCGAGCAGAAGCCGGGAAACGGACGCAATCGACGGCAGCGCCTCTCCGCGAAAGCCAAGCGTTGCGATCGAAAGCAGGTCTTTTACGTCGCGCAGCTTGCTGGTTGCATGCCTCTCGAAAGCCAGGAGCGCGTCATCGCGCAGCATTCCGCAGCCGTTATCCGTAACGCGGATCAGGCGGCGGCCGCCGGTGTCGACTTCAACGCGCAATTCCAATGCGCCGGCATCCAAGGAGTTCTCGAGCAGCTCCTTGACTACCGACGCCGGCCGCTCCACAACCTCTCCGGCGGCAATTTTGTTGGCTACCTGGTCGGAGAGAACACGGATACGGCCCATGTGGCCCGCGATTATTGCACGACAATGCCGCGCGCGTCCAGCAGCTCGCCGGTACGCTGCAGCAGACCGAGGAGATTCTTTCGATATTGGACAGAATTCTGCACGACGGTGGACTGGGCGTTGACCAGCGCCTGCTGCGCCTGCAACACGAAGAAGATCTGGCTTGTGCCCAGGTCGTACTTTTTCTGCTCGGCATCCAGGTATTTCTGCGCGAAGTCGAGCGCCGTGACCGCCAACTTCATACTCGCCTTGCTCGATTCCACCTGGCTGACGGCGTTGAGCACATCGAGCCGTACTTGCTGCTGGAAGCTGCGGACCAGCAACGCGTCCTGACGCCGGGCTACAAGGGCATCGGCTAGATCGGCCGACGCGGCGCGGTTTCGGATGGGCAGCCTCAATTGCAGGCCGAAAGAGTATACGGGATATCCGAAGCCGAACAACTGGCTGAGCGCATCGCCAAAGCCTCCGGGAACCACGTTGACGATCTGGCTGCTGGGCACGCCGCTCTCGTTAAATATGTTCTCGCGTTCGTAAAAAGTGCCGCCGCGGCCCTGCGAAGTGTACCCTCCGGTCAGGGACAGATCCGGCAGCAGGCTATTGCGCGCCGACTTGATCTGGAGATCGTCGATATCCAAGTTCTGCACCTGCGATTTTAGATCCGGGCGCAGCTCCAGCGCCCTTGCCACCTCTTTTTCAGCGTCGATTGGCGGTTCGTCCACGGAGGGAGGAACGGTCTCGGTCAACTCGATCGGCAGCTTTCGCACATCCGGATCCAGATCGGCCCCAATCTGCCGCCGCAAGGCATTTTCGCGCTGATCGAGAATAAAGCGAGCCTGGGAGACACCGATCTCCGCCGTAGCCTTCTGCTGTTGCGGGTTGTAAATATCAAGCGGCGACATGGCTCCCAGCTCCAGCTCGCGCTCGGCGCGTTTCAGTGCCTCTTCGGCGAGTTTGAGCGCGCTCTCCTGGACTTTCAGATTCTCGCGCGCCAGCACCACATCCCAATACGCGTTCTCCGCATTCGCGACCAGGAACAGCAACTGCGCCCTCAAATCATAATCAGCTTTACGCCGCCGGCTGCGAGCCACCATGATGGGCAGCTTGTTAATGTACGTGCCGCGATTTCGGATCAGCGGCTGCACGAAGCCCACGCCGAGATTGGCGGTTAGCGCGGGATTAAAACTCTGAAAACCGCTATTCGTGGAAACTTTCTGACCCGCGAACGACACGTTGTACTGCATGCCGGTCGGAAGCAGTTGCTGGTAGCCGAAGCGTGCCGGCTGCGTCAATTGCACCAGCGTCTGGGCGCCGGCCAGAAAATCGTTGGCCGGAGTTTTCTGCCGCTGGCTGGTGAAGTTAGCTGTGGCTAGCGGATCGAACGGCGCAAATGCGCGCGTGATGGCGTTCTGGAACGGCTCGACCGACAGCCGCTGCACCGCGATGTCCGTATTGTTGGCCATCACCAGTTCCAGATAGGAGCGCAGCGACAGTTCCAGCTTGCCGCCAACCGTAAAATCCTTGAGACGCGTGGGTGGATTCAGTTCCACCTTGGGAGGAGGCGCGGAGAAGGTTTCCCTGAAGTATGAAGGCCTCGGAAAAGCAGAGATCTGGGCCCAGATAGAAGCGGCGCAAACGAAGCCCGCAGCAAGTACACGCAATACCATAGAGTATCCTGAAGAATTATTCGTACCGAATGGCCTCGATCGGATCCAATCGCGCGGCCTGAACCGCAGGATAAATCCCGAACAGCAGACCGATAAAGACCGAAACGCCGAATGCCACGGCGATCGAGGAGCCGGTAACTACTGTTGACCAGCCCGCCGCTGAAGCGATAATTCGCGACAGCGTAAAACCGAACGCGATACCGATCAGGCCTCCGACAATCGAAATCAGCACCGCCTCGGTCAGGAACTGCCGCACGATGTCGCCTTGGCGGGCCCCTATGGCCCGGCGGATCCCGATCTCGCGAGTACGCTCCAGCACTGTGGCGAGCATGATGTTCATGATTCCGATACCGCCAACCAGCAGCGAGATGCCCGCGATACAGATCATGACAATGCTGAAAATGAACTGCGTGCGGCGGCGCTCTTCGAGCAGTCCCGCTGGAACGACTACGGTGAAGTCGCCGGCGTCCTTGTGAGTTGCGGTGAGAATCGCGCGGACCACATTCGCGGTCTCGATCGAATCGGTATCGGACCTGACCTTCAGATAGATCCCGTCGATTTCGTCCTTCAGCCAGCTCGTGTTGTCTTCGAAGCGGCGCATCACGGTGTTCAGCGGCGCGATCACCAGGTTATTGCGGTTGAGGGCCTGCAGGCCCTCCACATCCGTATCGCCGCTCGCCTGCGGCGTCAGCACGCCGATAACCTGCAGCCACGTATCATTAATCTTCACGTACTTGCCGATAACGTCGTCGAAGCCGAGCAGGTTCACCTTGGCCGTGTCCCCCAGCAGGCAAACCGGGGCGGAGCGCAGATTTTCCTCTTCAGTGAAGAATCGCCCGGCGACCAGCTTCAGACTGTTGATCTCGGTGAAATTAGGCAGGACGCCGATAAGCTGCGGGTTCTCCTGCGTGGTCTTGGGTAATACCTTTTGCGGCTTGAAGCGCTTCCGCGGCGTCATGGCTTCTACGCCCTGCACGTTCTCCGAAATGGCCCGGAAATCCCGAAAGGTCAGGCCCGGTGAGATGGCGCGAATGGTTTGCAGCTCGTTGCGATCCACAGCCTCGCGCGCTTCAACGATGATGTTGTTCACGCCGAGCTGATCGATGAAGCTCATCATCTCCTTCTGCGCGCCGGCAGTGATAGAAAGCATCGCCACCACCGCGCCCACGCCGAAGATCATGCCGAGCATCGTGAGCAAGCTGCGCAGCTTGTGCGCCAGGAGGCTTGAAAGCCCCATGAAGAGTTCCGGAAGATATCCCGAGATTGATGCCATGTTCAGTTCCCTCCGCCAGGCATTACGCCGATGCCCTTGGATTTGCCCCGGCCTTGAGACTGCTTGCCGTTCTGGCGGACGTTGGGATCAGCGAGGGCCACGATTTCACCGGGCTGGACGCCCCCGGCGAGCACCATCACCGACTCGCTCCGCCGCGCCAATTGAATCGGGCGCTCTTCAAACCGGCCATTCTTTTTGACATAGACGATAGGCTTGCCCTCCTTCTGAAAGACTGCCTGGGCAGGAACATGGAGCGCATTGGGAATCCGCTCCACGATGATCTCAATATCAGCCAATAGCCCCGGCCGCAACAGGACCTGCAACTGCGAATCTTCCTCGGGCGGCAACGGCAGCTTCGCTTTGGCCCGATCCTCGTCAGAGAACGGACCGGCGCCGGCGGAAACAAAGCGCGCGAGATCCGCAGGAGGACCGCCCGGAAGCGCCGGCATTCCAGGCGGGCCGGCCGCTCCGGACCGCACGGCGGCATTCGACTGGCCTGCCCCGCCCGGCGGGCCGCCTCGAATCACCGCGCCTTTCATCGAGCCTGCGCCTTCAGTCCGGGTTGGAGGCGCACCTGCGACCACCGGTCCACCCGGCGTCATCGGCACGCCGCCCGGCGTCGCTGGTGATACGGGAGAAGCCGCAGGACCTCCCGGACCCAGCGGCGCAACGCCCGCCGGAGCTGCGGCCGCAGCGCCGGCGCCTCCCGGTCCTGCTCCGGGCGCTGGCTTTGCACCTGCGACCTGCACTCCAGGGGGCGGTCCCTTCTTTGCGTTCCGCGCGCCCGTCTCCAATATCCGCGCTACTTGAGCCGGCTTCACTCCAAGTTCGGTCAGCAGTTGCCGCATGTCGATCGAAAACACGACATCGAACTTCTTGGCCGGATCTCCGGAAAATACATTGGAGCTCGCCGTACCACTCATAGCTTTGATCTTGCCGTGGAACTTTTTGTTTGGAACGGCATCGAGCTGAATGAGCACGTCCTGCCCCTCATGCAGGTTCGCGCGGTCCAGCTCGCCCACCTTCGCCAACAGCTCCAGGTCGGAAAGATCGAGTACGTCAGCCACAGGCATTCCCGGCTGCAGCGTATCGCCCTCGCGGATGTCGGGAATCTGCTGGCCGAACATGAAGAAGCCCGTCCGGTTTTGACGGATCGCGACCAGACCGCTGATCGGAGAAAGCACCTTGGCCTGAGCGATCCGCTGCCTCTCGCGAGCGACATCGATCACGCTCTTATTGCGGTTCTCATACAGTACGGCAAGCTCGGCCTGGGCCTGCTCGCGCCGGCTCTTGATATCGCTTTCAAGCTGCTTCAGACGCCTGCGCTCCTCTTCGAGCGTGAGCAGGTTCTTTTTGGCATCAATTGCCGAGATGATCTCGTTGCGCTTCACCTCCAGCTCGGCTCGCCGCACCGAATACCGCGTGCGCAGCAGATCCACCTGGTCCTGACTGTCGCGCACGGCAAGATCCGCCTTGGCTTTCTTGATCTGTTCATCGATCTGCTCGACTTCGAGCAGCGTCTCCTCGAGCTGAGCACGCCGCTCGGAGTCGTCAAACTCCACGATCAGATCCTTTTCCTTCGCCAGGCTGCCCATCGGCGCCAGGCGCGTAACTTGCACGGTACTGAAGAGATTGGGAGCAACCAGGGTTACCGAACGGACGGCGCGCAGCTCTCCGCGTGAATAGGCGCGGATTACGAGGTCGTCCCGCCGCACGCGAGTGGTGGCAACTTCCTGCTGACGCCGCGGCAACTGCTGAAAGAAGCGATAAACGCCCCAGGCGCACGCGGCAAGCAGCACGATACCGAGTACCCGAATGATGACTTTCTTCATGGACAAATCTGATTCTGGCGGGGCGGAACGGCCGCCCTCGCCTCTCTCCTGCAAATCTCCGGCTACAACTTCTTGCGCGCCCGTTTGGCGGCTTCCTCCGGATTTTCGAGCGTGACCAGCTCACCTTCCTTGAGCCCGCTGGTGACGACGATATCGTCCTCATTCCGCTTGCCCACCGTGATCGGCCGGATCCGGAACTGGCGGCCCTTTTCCACCCAGACAGCTGGCTTGCCGTTCTGCGCGAAGCTGGCGCGCACCGGGATCAGCAGCGCGTTGGAGTTGCGCTCGATGATCACTTCGGCGCTGGCGCTCATGCCGGGCCGCAGGCGGGGATCCAGCTTCTTGAGTATGGCTCTTGCCGGGAATGTCTTTTCCGAGGTACCCATGCCCTTGAATACCAGCGAGGCAATCGGGCTGATCCAGTTCAGCTCCGCATAAAATTCCTTCTCCGGAATCGCATCCACGCGGATCCGCACCGGCTGGCCGAGCTTCAGTTTGCCTCGATCCACTTCTTCCAGCCTGAGCTCGATCTGCATCTCCGAAAGATCCGGGATTTCGGCAATGGCCGCTCCCGTCCATGCCTGATCGCCTTCCTTGAAAGGGGGCGGCGACTGGCCAAACGATCCACCCGCCCGAAAGTTCGGCAGGATATTGACAATCCCGTCATTCGGCGCGCGGATCACCATCTTGGAGAGATAGCTCTTGGCAAGCTGCAAATCCCGAATGGTTTTGTCCTTCTTCTCGTCCAATCGGTCAAGGTCGGCCTTCTGCGAGAGCTTGCGGGAGGAGATCGTTGTTTTCACCTGGTTGAGCTCGCCCTCGGAAACCGTCACATCGATGCGGTTCTTCGCGCCTTCGATCTCGGACAGAATCTCGGCTTTGCTGGCCTCCAGCTTCGCTCGCTCCAGATTGTATTCGGCCTGCATCAGATTCATGCTGTCCATTTCATTCGCGATCCGATGCGCCGCCTGGGTCTGTACGATCTCGCTATCGGCGGTCCGGACGCCCGTGGTCCGCTCGATATAGTTCTGCTCCTGCTGAACCGGGTCGAACTCGACCACAATGTCGCCTTTCTTCACAAGCCTGCCCGATTCGGCGAGCTTGACGATTCGCGGCTGCGGCACTTGGGGAGCGGTGAGAATCACGGAACGAGTGCTCTTGATCTCGCCCCGCGTGCGAACGCTGATGATGAAATCGCCGCGGCGTACCCGGGCCACGGGCACTTCCACTTCGGTCGTCCCGGTATAGCGGTAGTAGACGAAGGCCCCGACGGCGAGAGCCGCTGCAATCGAGGACCAGATGATGATTCGCTTCCGCCGGGACCTGGCCTGCCCGAGCCGCCTTTTTGGTTTGAGATCTTTCGACATGCGTTTCTACTGAAGCCGCCTACGGACGCTGAAGGGCGATGACATCTCCCTTGCTGAGTCCCGAACGCACCGCTGCCTGCACGTGATTGGTGAGCCCGAGCTCCACATCCTTCTGCATCCAGCCCGAAGGAGTTTGCAAGAAGACAAATGGACCTGCTTTGGACGTATCGTGGAATATCCCCGCAACGGGGACGAGCGTGGCCTGCTTTTCCGTCTGCACAATAATATCAGCGCTGGCTGAAAGATCCGGCAGAAGGCGCGGATCTGTAGAATTCAGCTTCAAACGCAGCGGGACTTCACGAACGTAGTTGGCCCGCCAGCCTCCGCCTGTGGTCATGGCAGCAATACCGACCAGCGCTCCAGGCAATTCGAGGTCAGGGTAGGCGTCCACATGAATGGTCGCCTTCATCCCGACCCGTAATGCCTCGCTGTCCACCTGGTTGACGCCGGCCGTCAGAACCATGGAGCTGGGATCCACAATGGACATGAAGAATTGCCCGGGCCAGATCTGATCGCCCTCGCGCACCTGCCCGAAGTCGCCCTTTCGCCAGATCGACTGCATGACTGCGATGCCGTCAATCGGCGCTCGGATAACCATGCGATCGGCATTGGCCTGGGCGCGGTCCAACTCAATGCGGGCCTGATCGCGATCGATCTCGGCAGCCCGCAATTGCGCCCGCTGCGACTCCTCCACCAGTTTGGTCTCGGCAAGCACCTGATCGTAGTGCGCCTGGGCTTCTTCGGCATTCAACTTGAACTTCTCGGCCTCGATCGCAGACCGCACCGCGATGGTCTTCAGATCGAGCATGGCCTTATCCTGATCCGCCTTAGCCACGCGCACGAGCTGCGCATGGGCCTCGTGCGCCACCGCAAGATCTGCTTTGAGCATCTGGATATTTGCGTCCAACTGCGCGACTGAAGCTCGATAGTCATCCAGACGCTGCAGCATGTACTGCCGGTCGAATTCAGCTACGACTTCACCCTTTTTTACGTGGCTGCCCGGCGGTATGAGCTTGACGAGCACCAGTGTGAAATCCGGACTTCCCGAACCGCTGCCGCCTCCTCCGCCGCTACCACCGCCTCCTCCTCCACCACCGGTTTGGGAAGAGTTCAGCAGGTTGCCGGCCGTGGAGCCTAGCCCGTTGTTCGCTGAAGAGCTGCCGGTTGCCGCCCCGCTCTGGTTGTTCCGGCCTGTGGCCGGCCGATACGGCTTGAAGCGGTTGAAAGTGCCGCGCTTGGTACCCAGACTTGATGAATTTGGATCCACGCTGCTTGCCGCGCTGCCGGTGCCCCCTTGCGGGGAGGTGCTCGATCCGCTGCTACCCGAGCTATTGCTCGAGGAAGAACTCGAAGAACCGCCCGTTGATGTTGAAGAAGACGAGGAAGAGGAGGATAACGACGATACCGAGGAACTCGAACTAGTGCTCGATGTGGAGCTGGTGCTTGAAGTTGACGTAGACGTAGACGAGGAGGACGAAGAGGAAGAGCCCGTCGAAGAGACTGTGGTGCTGGCATTGCCCACCATGGAGCGGCCCCGGTCTCGCCGGCTGCCGCTTAACCGCGGCGCATTGATAGCTGCGAACCGCTCGGCGGCCACGACGCCCGTAACCCGAATCACCTGCTGAAGATCGCCGAACCCGACGGTCGCCACCCTTACAATCGGGGCCTGAGGGGCCTGTGCGGTCTGCTTTCCTGCGTCAGACAGCTTCCAATACGCGATAGCGCCCGCCACCAGCCCCAGCAAAATCAGGACGAAAACCCAGGACCGCCACGGCCGGCCGCGGCGTGGCGGCACGATTCTCGGACGGGGCGCGACTAACGGCTCAGCAACGCCGGGCGCACGAGCTCCCGCAGCCGGGCTGGATGCCGAGGCACTGCTCATTTGAAATTCCATTTCACCGTACCAGAAGGGTAGAAACACAGCCCCGTACAGGACTCTACACTTCCCGCTAGTGTCAAGACGTAAAATCTCATTCCGAGGTTAGCAGAGCCGGCCTCGGAAATTCATTTTTATTAAATCTCTTGAACGGCAATAGTTTGTTTGGTTTCTACGCCGAAGTCAAGCGGCAGCCGGCCCAGGGGTTCCGTGCTATCGTGGAAAGCGGTGTCTTCACCCCTGAATGTCCAGCTTGAACGGTATGAGGGCCCACTCGATCTGCTCTTGGACCTGATTCGCAAACAGCAGGTGGATATCCGGGATATCCCCATCGCCACCATCACAGCCCAGTACCTGGCTTACATGGAGAAAGCCAGAGAGCTGGATGTGGATCTCGGGGCGGAATTCGTCTATATGGCGGCTACCCTGATCCACATCAAATCCCGCATGTTGTTGCCGCGGGACCCGGAGCTGGACAAGGCGGCGCCGGAGTCGGACGATCCGCGAAAAGAGCTGGTCGAACGGCTGCTGGAGCACGAACGATTCAAAAATGCCGCGGAAATGCTTCAGCAAAAGCGGCTTATCGAGGAAAACGTCTGGTCGAACCCCCAGATGGACACGTTTCTTGCCGAGGGCGACGATCCCGGTCTCGCCATCACGCTGTTCGACCTGGTGAAGGCCTTCGGAGAGTTGCTTGAACGCGCCAAAAACCGTCCGGTTTACGAGGTCGACGCACCCGATGTGAGCGTCGCCGACATGGTTCGGAATCTGCAGGAGCTCTTCGCCGGCAAGCAGCCTGGCGAACCGGTCTTCATCCTGCGCCTGCTGGAGCAGCAGCGCAGTCAGCGCGCCATGATCTCCCTGTTCCTGGCCGTGCTGGAGATGGTGAAGATGCAGGCAATTGTGGTCACCCAGAAGGAGCTGTTCGGAGAGATTGCGCTCGAGCGCCACCCGCTGTTCGAGACCGTGGCGGCTGCTTCCGGGGAGGCCATCAGCGCCATCGAGAAAGAATATAACTGAGGTAATGGAAGATAGAGAAGTACAGGAAGCCGCCGTCGAACCGGTTGAGCGGCCCGCCAGAGAAAACGGGATCGAGGCGGAAGCGGAATCTTCCGGCAGCGCCAGCGGGGAAGCCGTCGCGGCTGAAGAACTGCTTGTCGACGTAGCTCCTGCCGAAACCACGGCTTCGGCAAAAGATCAGGAGCTGCGTGCCGTGCTCGAAGCCGTTGTGTATGTGGCCGATGATCCGCTCTCGGTCTCGCAAATCTCGGCTGCGCTGCAGCAACCGAGGGAAAAGATCGAGGCTCTATTGGCTGAGCTCACCGCCGAGTTCGAGAAGCCCGAACACGGCATCGCGATTCGCCAGGTCGCGGGCGGATACAAGATGACGACGAAGCCGGAGCACCACGAAGCGGTGCGCAACTTCGTAAAAAATCTGAAGCCCCCTCTGAAGCTGTCGCTCCCGGCGCTCGAAACCCTCGCCGTAATCGCCTATAAGCAGCCCGTGACCGCACCGGAAATTATGGAGGTTCGCGGCGTGCAAGGCGCCGGCGTAATCAAAACTCTGCTCGATCGCAAGCTGATTGCCGTCGCAGGGCGGAAGAATGTGATCGGCAAGCCCATCCTATACAAAACTACGAAAGAGTTCCTGATCCAGTTTGGGCTGCGGGATCTGAGCGAGTTGCCTTCGCTCAAGGAATTCGAGGAGATCCGGCGGATGGCGCTCAGCGACGGCGATGCCGATACACCGGCGGCGGATTCTACCGTTCCAGAGCCGGAGCCATCGGCTCCAATTGAAACCTGATGGCTGCCGAGCGACTGCAAAAGATCCTCTCGCGCGCCGGTTTTGCATCGCGGCGTCAAGCTGAGCAGATTATTCTCGAAGGCCGGGTCACTGTGAATGGCCAGACTGTCAGTCAGCTTGGCGCAAAGGCTGACCTGGAGCGCGATCACATCAAGGCGGACGGAAAACTGCTCCACCCGCCGCGGCGCCTGATCTATCTGGCGCTCAACAAACCGCCCAAAGTCGTAACCACGGTCCGGGACCCGGAGGGGCGTCCTACGGTAATGGAGCTGCTGCGATCGGTACGCGAGCGGGTTTACCCGGTCGGCCGGCTCGACTACCACAGCGAAGGTCTTCTGCTGTTAACCAACGACGGAGAGCTTGCGAACGCGCTGACCGCAGCTTCCAGCCATATCCCCAAGACTTACCTGGTGAAGATCAATGGCAGTCTGACGCGAGAGCAGGAGCAGGAATTCCGCGAAGGAATTCCGCTTGGTGGCCGGCGCACGGCGCCTGCCGGCCTCAAACTGGTGCACCGAGCCGAAAACCCCTGGTACGAAGTGCGCCTTTTTGAAGGCAGGAAGAATCAGATTCGAGAGATGTTTAAATATTTCGGCCGGCTGGTGGAAAAGCTGAAGCGCATCAAGGTGGGTTTTCTGGATCTTGGAAGTCTTCGGCCCGGAGAGTTTCGATACCTGACCGAGGATGAAGTGGAGCGCTTTCGCGCCCTGGTCTCCCGCCGTGCGGCCGCGGCACAGAGGAACGAATGAGCAACATAGCCGACATTCTCGGCTCGGCGCGCACAATCGCCGTGGTTGGCCTGTCCAGCAAGCGGTTCCGTCCGAGCTACGGAGTCACCGAGTACATGCAGCGCGCCGGCTACCGGATCATTCCAGTCAATCCGAATGAGACCGAGGTTCTCGGCGAGCGCGCGTATCCGGATTTGGATTCAGTTCCGGAACCGATCGACATCGTAGATATCTTCCGTCGGTCGGAGTTCGTTCCCGACATTGTGGAAGCCGCAATCCGCAAGGGCGCCCGGGCGGTCTGGATGCAGGAGGGAGTCCTGCACGAGGCAGCCGCCGAGCGTGCTCGGGCAGCGGGCCTGGCGGTGGTGATGGACCGCTGTATTCTCAAGGAGCATCGGAGGCTTTCAGTCGCGCGCTAACGGCTCTGCGCATCAACTGATGTAATCCGTGCGGCCGCCGTCCACGGTCAATACCTGCGCGGTAATAAAACTCGAAGACGGAGACACGAGAAACGCTACGGCGTGGGCAATGTCTTCCGGCCGGCCCACACGCCGCACCATGGCCCGCGCGGCCAGCGTTTCGGTTACTTCCCGAACCTGCTCCGGTGTGCGGTCCTGCTGCACCATGTCGGTCAGAACAAATCCTGGTGCTACTGCATTGACCGTGATGCCGTGTGGACCCAGCTCCATTGCAAAGCGCCGGGTCAGCACGCATACGGCCGCTTTCGTTGCGGCGTAAAATGTTGTGCCGAGCACAATCGTTCCTCGCGCGGCGATCGAGCTCAGGTTTACAATGCGGCCGAACCGGCGGGCCTTCATGCCGTCCATAACAGCCCGCGTGGTGTAGACCAGGCCGTCTACGTTGGTTCGCCGCATCGGCTCCATCTGGCTGAAATCGAAATCGCCCAGCTCACCGGTCCGGAACAAGGCGGCGTTGTTGACCAGAATACTGATCGGACCCAGCTCCGCCTCGATTCGCTCCACCATGGCACGGACTTCGCCAAGCTCGCCAACGTCGGCCTGCACCGCGTATGCGCGTCCGCCCGCTTCGCGGATCTCAGCCGCGAGCGATTCGGCCTCTGCAATGCGGGTTCGGCAGTTCACCGCAACGGCCGCGCCGCCGCGGGCCAGGCGCCGCGCAATCTCCCGGCCCAGGCCGCGCGAAGCTCCTGTTACGAGTGCTGTTTGTCCTTCCAGGTCCATAAGCATGTTTGAAGTCAACTACTGAACATGAATCGGCATGCTATGATTTGTCAACCCGCATGAAACGATTTCTCGCGATCGCGGTTTTCGCCGCTCTCGCCGTGGCTGCGTTTCACCGCGAAGCGGCGAGCCAGTCAAATCTTGTAAAACAGTTGGCGCCGGGCGTGTACTATCGCGAGGCCGAACCCGGCAAACGAATTATCGCCAATACGGGCTGGGTTGTCTTCCGGGATTATGTGCTCGTGATCGACGCCAACTTCCCATGGGGAGCGCGCGCCATTCTCGAAGACCTGCGCAAGACAACAGACAAACCCATCCGTTTCGTCTTCGACACTCACTATCACGGCGATCACGCATTTGGTAACAGTGTGTTCATTGATGCGGGCGGAACCATCATCTGCTCGGAAGAATGCACCGCCGAATCGCAGGCGAAAAATCCGGCGGCATGGAACGGCGACAAGGGCACGGGCGCTTACAGCTTACAGCCCTACCGGCTCGAGCACCCGCAAGTCAGCTTTCGCGATCGGCTCGTGCTGGATGACGGTAGTAAGCGCGTGGAGCTGATACGGGTTGGACCGGGTCACACTCGCGGTGACTCGATCGCCTGGCTTCCCAAGGAGCGCATCCTGTTCACCGGCGACCTTTGTGTGAATCGGCCCGGCAATAACATCGCCGACCCGGATGCGGATCCTGACAATTGGGTTCGAGTGCTCGACGATCTGGTGTTGCGGAACCCCGGCATCGTAATTCCCGGGCACGGAGCACAAGGAACGGTCGACGCGCTGCGCGGAAATCGCGCCTACCTGGCCGATTTGATCAATCAGGTAAGGGACGGAATTGCACGCGGCGCAACCGCGGAGCAGCTTGAAACCGCGATCCGCCTGGAAAGCCATCGCCCCTGGGGCGAGGATCCGGACCGCAATCGCACATCGATCCGGGCGGTCTACGCGAAGCTGGCTTACGCGCGCTGAATGGCCGGGTTAAGCCAGACGCGCCAGCACTTTCTGCATTTCCGAATGAGCAATTACTACATCGGGGTCGCGCTGCATCGCATCGAAGTAGTGCTTCACGAATCCGGAACCGGACTCGGAAGGCTTAATCAGCGCGCGTGCCAGCCCGACGAGCCGGTCGGCCTCCAGAGCGGTTGTCGGCTCTTTGGCGTCCAGCGTCTCATCAATGAGCACGACGAGACCGGAAAGCTCGTGCAGCCAGTTGAACCACGGATCGTGCAGAACCAGCGAGAGAAACTGGCCCTTCGAAGTGATCCGCGCAATGTCCCGATCGTACACGGCGCCCTCGGAGTCGAGCAGCACTTTGTGGAGGCGCAACAGCCCGTTCCGCAGATCCGTCAAGCGCTGCCGGATAGCGTTGTCTCGCGGCTGATCGGGCAACATGGTGCCATCATAACGCGGCGCTGCGATCCCGGACCGCGTGCCGCTTCACAATAGAAAAGGCATGAGAATTGCGATCCTTTCCGATATTCACGACAATCTCTGGAATCTGGATGCAGCCATTCAGCACGTGTCGAATGCCGACGCCTTGATTTGCTGCGGAGATCTCTGTTCGCCCTTCGTGATCGATGTTCTGGCGAAGTTTCCGGGACCGATTCACATCGTGTTCGGCAACAACGACGCGGATCTGTTTCGTATCACCCGCAAGTCAACACCGCGGATTCAGATGCACGGCGAATTCCTGGAGACGGTGCTCGATGGGCAGAAAATCGCCGTCAATCATTTCGATACTCTGGCGCGGCCGATCGCGGCATCCGGATTGTACGACCTCCTCTGTTACGGACACAATCACGAGTTCAGCGTTGTCCGCATCGGCCGAACGCTCGCCGTGAACCCCGGACCGATCATGGGTGCACGCTTTCCGGGCGGTAAATGGACCGACACGGCCGCTACGTTCGTGCTCTATGAGACTGAGACGCGTACGGCGGAGGCTTTCGAGGTGCTGGCTGGAGGCCGGGAGCGCCGGATTGAACCGTTTAAATTCTCAGTCAGCTCCGAGTGGCCGGGTGAAGGCGCTCCTCAGGTATAGAATGGAAGACCTGCAAGGTCGGCATGCGCAATCGTTTCATACTCGGGCTGGTGCTGCTCGCGGTGGGGTTTCTGACGGGCTTTTTTCTCGAGTTTCCGAAGGCTCGCGATCTCGGATCGCGGCTCGATCAAACCGCGAATGAGCTGGCAAAATGCCGCGGCGATCTCGCGGTCAGCCGTTTTCGCGATCTGGCATCGCTCAGTTACCTGGAAGCTACGCGGAAAAACTACGGAACGGCCACCGAACACGCGTTGAAATTATTCCAAGACCTCGACAGCTATCTCGCGAAAGCGGGCGAACCCGCGCTGCGTCCCAAGCTCGAAGAGGCGCTGGCCATGCGCGGTTCAGTGCTGGCCACTCTTAATAAAGCCGACGCCGCCGCAGTCGGCGAGCTTCAGAATCTGGTGCTCAAGCTGCATGAAGCCGCGCAACCCTGAAAGGTTCCCCTCGCAGCGGGACGGCAGCGCGGGCATGCTCTCCGCTCTTCGTCAAACTATTCGCACGATTCCGCGCGGCAAGGTGGCCAGCTACGGGCAGGTTGCCGAAGCGGCGGGCTTCAGCGGCGCAGCGCGGCAGGTTGCCTGGGCATTGCACAATTGCGGCGACCGCTTGCCCTGGCATCGCGTCGTGGGCGCGGGAGGCCGAATCCTGCTCGGAGGACATCACGGCCTCGAACAACGCCTGCGCCTGGAGGGAGAAGGCGTGCGGTTCCGCGGAGACTGCATCCGGATGGACTTATTTCAGTTTCAATTTCCCAAACCACCGGCTCTTCGCAAGCGGAACCGAGGCACGGAACGCCGATCATCCCGCTCAAAATAGGTACTTCAGTCCAAACTGCAGGCTGCGCATGCTCGTGCGCGTAGAGGTTACGGTTCCGAACGTGGCGCTGTTGAATAAATTGTTCGGCAGGCCGAAGTTCGGGTGATTCGGAAAATTGAAAGCTTCGAAGCGGAACTGCAGCTCATGCTGTTCCGTAATATGGAAGTTTTTCAGGGTTGAGAAATCCCAGGAGATAATTCCTGCTGTAATGCCCGTGCTGCGGCCAACATTGCCGAACGTGCCGTAGGGTGCGAGAAAGAATTGGGAGGTGTCGAACCAGCGCTGCGGATCCTGTTTGCCGCGCGGGAGATTGGCGTTAATGCCGGTCGAGGAAACACGGTCGTCGTCGCGTCCGGTGTTGGCCTGATCCAATCCCGCCCGCATTGTGAACGGGCTGCCCGCCTGTAAAGTCAGAATGGAACTGAGCTGCCAGCCGCCGATAATCCAATCCGCGAAGCGGCTCGAATTCGCGTATGGGCGGCCCTTTCCGAACGGAAGCTCATACAGCGCCGAGCCGACCACGCGATGGGGCACGTGAAAGGTCGAAAGACCGCGCTCGCAAGCCAAGCAGTTGTTGTTCTGCGGGAATGGACCGTCATTCGCATTGGTCCGCACTCCACTTCCCATATCAATCGCGCGCGACCACGTGTAGCTGGCAAGATAGGTCAGACCGCTGCTGAACCGGCGTTGAAACTTCGCGGAGAAAGCGTTGTAGTTGGCATTTGCGTCGTTGGTGACATACTGCGTAGCGCCAAGCTCCGGGAATGGGCGCCGGGATGCCACCGAGCCGGAGCCGAGCGGCGCCGGCACAGCCTTGTTCTGGAACGTCAAAAACTCCAGCCGCCGCGTTCCCGATCCCATATAGCTCAGCTCGACGACGGTATCCTTTCCCAACTCCCGTTGGATATTGACCAGCCATTCCATCACATACGGAGTTCGCCGGTTCGTTGCGGAGGAAAAGATTGTTGGCACCGCGAGCAGCACCGCTCCACCTGGCGAGGCGAATGGTCGGTTGAAGGTGAGATTCGGAGCGTCCGGATTCGCCACTTCCTGGCGGCGTCCCGCGATGTTCCGGCTCAGATCGAAGCGCGCGTTGCCCTGGTCCTGCGAATAAAAGACGCCGAAGCCTGTCCGAACAGTCCAGCGCGAACTGGGGCTCCATGCGATTCCCAGGCGCGGCGCGAAGTCGTTGTTATCGGCATTGATGAGGCGCGAGCCCAGGCGTCCGTCGCGCGCGATGCGGATCGATGGATCAAAGCGCACGAACGTGTTCTCATAAAAGTCACCGGCTCCCGCCCGCACCAGGACCGGATGCAGGTTCAGATCGGCAACATTCGACTGGCCGCGCGCCCAGTCCCGAATATCCAGGTTCATCAACGTCTCGGTACGATCGAGCCACGGCGGGGTGTTCTCGTAGCGCAGACCCAGGCTCACCGTGAGATTGGAACGTAGCTTCCATGTGTCGTCGACGTAGTAATACATGCTCGTCGCGCGGAACTGCGCGTTCGCCGCGGTGAGCGCAAATTGCGATTGACGGACGATACCCAGCAGGTAGTCGGCAAAGCCGAATCCCGTGCCGGCCGGTGAAGCCGGGTTCAACGTGCCAAGCGGATCGAAATTCAACTGCGGCGAAAGGAACTGGTTGCCGATCTGGTTGAACCGGTCGCGGCGGATCTCTCCTCCAAACCGGAAGGAATGCCTTCCATGTATCCAGGAAAAGTTATCCACCCACTGAAACGTATGGTTGAAGTTCGTGAATACTCCAGGCGCTCCCCCGGCGGAATAGCCCCCGGCAATTGTCACGCCTGGTGGAGCCCAGCCGGCGGGAGTCTAAGAGACGACGCCCACCATGTTGAACTCCGTAACAACATCGCGCTTGAAGGCGAGCTCCGGACCGGTGGTATTGAAGAAATGGTTGTAGCCGAACCGGAACTCGTTCACTTTGGACGGCGAGAGCACGCGGGTGTTGGAGATCATCGCCTGCTTGACGGTGGTTGCCAGCGTGGTCCCGTTGAGCTTCAGGCCCGGATTAGTCTGGGAATCGCTGGCCCAGCTATAGCGCCCGAACCAGCTTGAATTCGCGCTTTCTACCAGATCGATGCGCTGCAGAAACTGGTCGCGATCGGTGGGCTGGGCTGCGGCGAGCAGATAGTTATTCGCCAGGCCTCCGAGATTCGGCGCAGGGAAGAACTCGAAGAACTTGATGGAGAGGTCGTTAATGCGGCTCTTGGGAATTACGTTGCCCGGGAAGGGCTGGGCCGTAATCGTACTACCCGTCTGGACCCGGGTGGCCGGATCATAAATCCTGTTTGCAATGCCGGAAAGATCGCCGTTGCGCCATGCGTCGATCGGAACGCTGAACAGCGATTGCGTCTGCGTTCGCTGGCGGTAGCCTTCAAAGTTGCTGGTAAAGAACAGGCGGTTCCGTCCATTGAAGATCTTTGGAATCGTAACCGGACCGCTGAGCACGAACCCATATTGGTTCCACCGGAACGGAACTTTGTTAGGACGCGCCGTAGAGAAAGCGTAAGGCTTGGCATCGAGAGCACTGTTGCGCAGAAACTCGAATAAGGCGCCGTGATACTGGTTGCCGCCCTGCTTGGTGGAAACATTCACCTGCCCGATATAGCGCCCAAACTCGGCCGGGTAGATGCCGGTCTGCACTTTGAACTCCAGCAACGCATCCACGGAGGGAATCACAACCGGGGTGTTAAAGTTGACGTCCGTGTTCTCGACGCCATCGAGGGAGAAGTGGTTGAAGCTGGTGCGCTGGCCGCCAATCGAGATATTCTGCTGGGAGCGAATGCCGCCCTGCCTGCCTTCTACATCGCCGCTGATCGCAAACCCCATGTTCATATTCGGAGCCAGCGCCACCAGTTGGAGGTAATTCCGGCCATTCAGAGGAAGCTCCTCGATGCGCTTGTTCTCCACTACTGTTCCGACCGTCGCATTTTCCGTGGCGAGCAGGGGAGCCCCGGCTGAGACTTCGATGACTTCCGAAACCTGGCCAAGCTGGAGAGTGAAATCGATTCGCGCCGTCTGTTGCACCTGAAGCGTGATACCGGACCGGGTGACGGCGCGAAAGCCCTGCCTCGTTACCTTTATGTCATAAACCCCAGGAAGCAGCGACGGGAAGCTATAGACGCCGGCGTCGTTGCTGAGCGCCGTGCGCGTGGCATTCGTTGCCTGATTGGTAACGGAAACCTGCGCTCCGGGTACGGCAGCGCCACTGGCGTCGCGAACTTCACCAGTGATGTCGCCAAAGGTTTGAGATAGTAGTGGACTTCCCAGGACAATCAAAGCAAACAGCAGATAACCGACAGTTCGGATTTTCATAGACACCCCGAAGACCTCGGAAGAATACTCCCGCTGTGGCTCTAAGTCAAGAAATAAGTGAGAACTCAGGTCCTCTCGCGCGAGCTTACCAGGGCTGCGGACGCTTGCTATAACGGCGGCCTTTCTCAGCCGTGGCCGGGTGTTCGCCGGCGGAAATAATCATGATGCCCTCGCGAATCTGTTCTTCGACGTTACTTTCGTCGGCCCCCTCCAGCCGAAACAGCTTGGCGGCTTTGCATGCCGCCCAAACGCGGTCGCGGGCATCCGCCATCTCCTTGGGAAGCGGAAAACCGGGAAACTTGCGGTAACCATATGACATTGACATGTCTCCCCCGCCCCACTCGGCGAAGGCGATTCCGGGCACCTTGGCGACTTCCATGGCATTGGCAACCGCGTAGCGATCTTCAATCTTCAGCCCGAGCAGAATCTCGCCCTTGGGATTGAGTGGCCACACATCTGCCCTTTCCAGGTATTCGTCCTCGGAGAGGCCCCATATACGAGAGGCATAAATCTGACTGCCGCTTCCACGTAATCCCTCACCGAGTTTGCCGGCACCTACACCGATCTTGGCGAATGGGAACCGCGTGCTTTCGACGAAACGCGTGACGCCTTGTGTACTGCGCGCATGACAGAGCAGGATACCGTGGACGCCCGCGGCGAGGGTCTGTCCGAACACCCAGTAGTTGGCGCGCACAGTGGCCTCGTCCAGGCCGCCGATGGGTAAGGTAACAATTACGGCCGGGGTGCGATGGCCGCTCTTGGTGGGTCCGCCCGCCACTAGCCCGCTCATGAACTCGCGCAATTGTGCAAAGTCGAAAAGCCCATGCTCCATTTCATAGTTGATGTAATCGGCAAATGTTTGGGCCATGCGCATACCTTCGTCATATCCACCATGGCCGTGAACATAATAAATCGGCTGGCCCTGTTCCAATAGTTCGATCGCCTTGTTAATCCGCTTCGGCTTTCCAGCTCCTTGGGCCCAGATGCCAAGAGTTGCGAAACAGATCAGAAACAAGGCGCGAATGAAACACTTCATGATTTCCCTCCAGATTGTCCGTCCAGCGCAGTACAATCACCGGTTGCGGCGCCATGGGAATGTATCCGATTGAACTCGGAAAGTCAATTCGGGGCGCGCGCCTGGAGGGTTGAGCAATGCAACGCCGTGAATTTCTTGGAGGTCTGGCGCTGGCTGCGACAGCGAGAGGCGCCAGCGAGCAGCCGGAGAAGAAGAGCGCTACCGAAGCTCTCGACCTGGAGCGGAAAATTCAGGATACGCTTGCCGGCCGGCGGCCTTACGAACCGCTTGCATACCCCTACTTCTCCCCGGACTACAAGCTGCCATTCACCCACATCGGAACCGAAAAGCAGCTTTTCCTGGACAATTTCATGCTGGAGCATCTGGATGGAATCGAGCGGGTGATTGTGAAGCCGCGGAAACACTCGCGGCCATTGATCGAGTTCTCCAACCTGCCCTGGGAAGGCGTCGCGTTTAACCCCTTGATCTGCGCCGCACTCTACGACCCGGACGACCGGAAATTTAAGCTCTGGTATACCCAGTCCCTCAGCGGCGATCCGTACGGCACGGGGCAGGTGCTTTGCTATGCCGAATCGGCCGATGCCCTGAATTGGCAAAAACCGCTGCTCGCAACAGGCATTCCTTACAAAGAGCACAAAGCGACCAACATTGTGCACGCGGATGATGTGAGTGGATGTGGACTGGCGTTGAATCCGGATCGCAGCGATCGGGACCGGAAGTTTCTGCTCCTCTACTCGCCGGTGCTAGAGGCGCGCAAGCAAGGGCTGCGATCGTTTTCGCGGGTTGCCCAGTCCGCAGACGGGCTTCGATGGAAGGTGATCAGCCGCGATGTCGAGCAGAGGCATCAGCATGAGTCCAGGATCTTTTGGGACGAAAGTATCCGCCAATGGGTGGCATTCAGCCAGTATTCGCATCACTGGCATTATGGACCGCGAAGCCGCCAGATTGGCCGGCAGACGAGCGAGGATTTCATCCATTGGTCTCCGAAGGAGGTCGTTCTCTCCGTGGACTGGGATCCGACGTTGGATCCGGACCGTGAATTTCATGATGCTTCGATTCGAAAGGTGGGCGGGCTATACATCGCCATAGTTGGAGAAGCTCATACCGAGCCGCTCTGGAGTTCCCGAACGGAGAACGTGCGGGGAATGTATGCCGGCACTGTCTGGCGAGATCAGTTTCGCGTGAGTCCGGCGTTATATGTGAGCCGGGACGGCCGCCGATTCACGCGAGCTCACGGACCGGAGCCCTGGGTAGAGAACGGCCCTCCAGGGAGTCAGGATTATGGCTTTATCGCGCAGTCTCCGGCCGGCGCGCTGTATCACGATGGGCAGATGGTGATACCGTACTGCGCCATTCCTACGAAACAATGGGCTCTGCCGCGGCGCGATTGGGTGATGGTGCCAGAACCGGCACGGCGCGACCAGGAGCGCGCGCTGGATGAAGCGAAGGGCTTCGGCACCAGCGGCGGTGACTCCTCCACGGATTCCAAACGACTGCGAAGAGCGGTAGGCGGGCTGTTGCTTCGCGAGGATGGCTGGGCGATGCTCCGGCCGCGCAACGAGCACGGCCGCGTTCTCACGAAGCAGTTCATCTTCGCAGGAAATCAACTCCGCCTTAATGCGGACTGCAATTTCGGCTACATTCGCGTCGAGCTGCTGAATCCGCTCTTTGAGCCATACCAGGGCTTTTCCGCCGACGACTGCGACGCGGTGCACCACGGTACGGAATCGATCTGGCACACGTTGACATGGAAGGGGAAAGCAGATGTGCGAGCGCTGTGGAATAAGCCGGTCATGATCCGCTTTCACTTATACCAGGCCGAGCTGTACGCGTTTCAATTCGTCGAGACCGCATAACTACACCTGAGGACAAACATGCAAGCCATTCACTTCGCCCGCTCGTTTTTTACGTTTCGGATCGACACGCTGAAGAAACCGCCGCTCAGCACAACGCACAAGCCGCCAATCACGCTGAACAATGCGCGCATCCAGCTCGATTGCCGGTGCGAGATACGCGACGAGCGCACCGGAGAAAAGTATGACTTCCTTCTGGGGGCAAGCTGCAAAACCGAGTACGTGAACGTAGACAAGGGTATTTGGACCGAACCGAACGCGGACTTCATCCCGGTGCTGTCGCGCGACCGGTTTCTCAGCATCAAGACATTCGATCACACCGGCCGGCGCGTAATGCTCTATCCTCCGGAGCGCGGCGAACAGCCGCACCGTCACATCGTCCCAACGGAAGAAGCATTCGATTCGATCCGAACGCACGTTCACTGGATTGAGGCTCGCGAGCTCACCGATGTGGCCAGTGTAATTGAAAGCGTGTTTGCAAACCGGCTCGTGACCGCCAGAACCGCCATTTCGAGCGAGCGCTACGAAGCCACGATCGATTATCCGGTGAAAACGATCAACGTCGGTGAACGGGAGAACTTCTATCAGACCGATACGGGCCCGCTGCTGCTGCCCGATCTTTCGCGCGAGCCTAAAGAACTGCTGGATGGAATGGAGCTGGCGTTCGCGGCGTTCAATCGGCCGCAATGGACGGAGTTCCTGGTGCGGGACAAATCCCCTATTGGAGATGGCCTCAGCGTCTATCACTACTGCCGTCCGGTGAGGATGGAGGTAACCAATCGCCTGTTCGAGCTCGCTGAGCGAGGCTAATTTAAGCAGGGAGAAAGATTGCATGAATGAACGGATTCAGAAGATCACGCCATTCTTATGGTTCGACCACGAGGCTGAAGAAGCAGCGACGTTTTACACTTCCATATTTGAGAATTCAAGAATTCTGGGGATCGCTCGCTACGGAGACGCGGGTCCCGGACCAAAGGGCAGCGTCATGACCGTTGCATTCGAGCTTGACGGACAGAAGTTCACAGCCTTAAATGGAGGACCTCAATTCAAGTTCACTGAAGCTGTATCTTTTGTGGTGAACTGTGAGACCCAGGCCGAGGTCGACCAGTTCTGGGAGCGGCTTTCGGAAGGCGGGCAAGAAGTGCAATGCGGGTGGTTGAAAGACAAGTACGGGCTATCGTGGCAGGTGGTCCCTACGATTCTGCCGAAGCTGTTGCAGGACAAAGACCGCGCCCGCGCGCAACGAGTGATGCAGGCAATGCTCAAGATGAAGAAAATTGAGATTGCTGGGCTAGAGAACGCTTAGAGGAGCGGGAACACAGGTATAAGAGATCGGGACGCTCTGAATTCCCTGCCTTAGGGCAACCTGGAATGCAGGAAAGAGGCAGAAGCCTGTCCAGCATAATGGACTGCACCTTTGCAGAACCGTCCGATGCTTGTTCCGGACAGTGTCTTCTTGACATAAAGTAGCCGTACGGAGCTGATGCAGAGGGCTCCGAGTATATGTTCCAAACACGCCGCCTCTTCGCGATGTTATGGGCATGGGCGCTCGCGCCCGTGCTTTCTGCGCAAGTGATAAACGCTACGTTGACGGGAATCGTTACGGACCCGACTGGTGCAGCCGTTACGGGTGCCTCTGTACGCGCCATCAACACAGGTACCAACTCGGAACGAAATACAGTCACAAATTCGACGGGAGGCTACACGATTCCGGAATTGAATCCCGGAACCTACCGCATCGAGGTGGAACAGACTGGGTTTAAGCGGCAGGTGCTGTCCGGAATTGTGCTGCAGGTTGCTCAGACGGCTCGAATAAATGTCACCTTAGAAGTCGGACAACTCGCCGAGTCCGTAACCGTAGAAGGCGCGGCGCCCCTTGTCAACAGTGAGAACGCAATGATCGGCAGCGTGATCGCCCAGCAGCGCGTGGTCGACCTGCCGCTCAACGGCCGCAATTTTATGCAATTAACGCTTCTGACCGGAGGTATCAACGAGGGAGACAACAGCAACAGTCAAAAGACTGGAATCCTGAATAAGGGCTTTGCGCCATCGGCTGCCGGCATGCCTGCCAGTGAGAACAACTATCAACTGGATGGAGCAGATAACAAAGAAGCATTTTTCCACACTTTCAACGTAGCTCCCAGCGTGGATGCGGTGCAGGAGTTCAATATACAGATCGGGCAATACTCGGCGGAATTCGGTGCTGGCGGGGGCGCCGTGGTAAATGTTGTTACTAAGTCCGGCACCAACGAGTTTCATGGCGCGGCATGGGAGTTTGTCCGAAACAGCGACTTAGATGCCCGGAATTTCTTCCTCCTCCCCAATCAACCGATTGCGGCGCTGCATCAAAACCAGTTCGGGATCGCAGCGGGCGGACCCATTATCAGAAACAAAACCTTCATCTTTGGCGATTTCGATCTTACGCGCATCCGGCAGGGCCAGTTCGGAAGCGCTAATGTTCCAACTAGCGAGCAAGTTACTGGAAATCTGTCGGGATTCCCGAAAACCATTCTGGACCCGTCTACGAGCGCACCCTTTCCCGGCAACATCATTCCTCCCAGTCGCATCAATCCTGTTTCCGCAAATCTGGCAAAGTTCTATCCTCAGCCGAACAGCCCCAACCCTCTGCAGAATTTCAGCAACAACCTGGCCGCACAAAATGACTCAAACAACTATCTGCTCAAAGTAGACCATATATTCTCGGAACGCCAGAATCTGATGGGTCGTTATGCCAGCCAAGGCAATTCGCGATACACGCCGGGCACTTTTCCGGCTATCGGCGGACAACGCCAGCCACAGCGATTCCAGAATGCCTTAGTGAGATTGATTAGCACTCTAAGTCCGAATCTTCTAAATGAAGCGCATTTCAGTTATAGCCGCGCTATCAACCGTACACAGGGCCAGAATACTGGCACACCCGTAGCGGCCGACGCTGGAGTGCCGTTCGCGTTTCGCGACCCCCTTAATGCAGGGTTTCCGGAGCGAATTAACATCGGCAGTTCCGCGATTACAGGCTTCGCCGAAAACCAGCCTTGGTTTCTAACGGTCAACAGCTTTCAGTGGTATGACGGGATTACATGGATCCGCGGATCCCATACGTTGAAAGCCGGTGCTGATGTCCGCAGGAATCGCGGCGATGCTGCAATCGCAACGCATGCGAATAATGACTATACATTTTCCGGCCAATTCACGGGAGATGGGTTTGCCGATTTCCTTCTGGGATACCCATCCAGCGAAACCCTCGTTCTGGCTCCGAACCAGACGGCGCGCCTTCGTAACACCGAAATGGCTGTTTATGCTCTTGACGATTGGAAGTTGTCGCCCAAGTTGACGCTAAATTTCGGTTTGCGCTATGAATACAACACTCCACCGATCGAATTGAGTGGACTAACGTCGCTCTTCAACCCGGCTACCGGGGGCCTTCTTTTCCCCGAACAAGGCGGAAGTGCCGTTGCATGGTTTCAGCAGAATCGGCCAGATATAGCGGCGGGTCTCCTGGACCGGCAATCGATGTTTTTGCCGGATCGGAACAATCTCGCGCCGCGCTTTGGATTTGCATGGCGGCCATGGGGCAAATCCAGCACCGTGGTCCGAGGCGGCTACGGTATTTTCTATTCCTCACCGCCGATCTTAAACTTGGCGCAGAACGCCGTCAGCGGACCTCCGGCACAGTTATGGGCAAACTACGCATCTTCCGTGGACAAGCCGACTCTTACGTATGGCGGAGCGGTTGGCGTACCAACAGACCAAGCGCTTCGGACGGCCACCTTCGGCGTCATTACGGGTCCGGAAGCACGATTCCTGAACGCATACACGCAGGAATGGAACCTCGGCATCGGTAAGCAGATCGCAAAAGATTTCGTCTTCGATGTGGAGTACCTCGGATCAAAATCGACGCACATCGAAAACCTCCTTGACTACAATGCGACTACGCCGGCGGCGGCGCCGCTGGCCAGCCGGGTGCCGTATCCGAAGTGGAGCTATGTTCTGGGCTTCAGCAGCGGCGCCGCCGCCAACTACCATGCCCTCATGCTCAACGCTGAGAAGCGCATGTCGCATGGTCTCACTTTTAAATCGTCTTACACGTATAGCAAGGCGCTCAGCAAAGCTGGCGGCCGGATCGGTGGAGGGTTTCAGGCTTATATTCAAAATCCGTTAAATACGCGAACTGAAAATGCGAGGTCGGACTTCGATATGTCGCATCGGTTCGTGACTAACTTCACTTATCAATTACCCTTCGGCGCGGGCAAGCCGCTGGGCAATAACTTGCGCGGCTTTGTAAACCATCTTGTCGGAGGTTGGACTCTGGGCGGGATCGTCACAGCCGAAAGCGGCCTGTATCTGTATCCGGGTGTAGGCGGCCAAAACTGCAATAACGGATATTTCATTTTCTGCCGCCCTGACCTGCTTCGTAACCCGTTTCTCGGCGGAAGCGGCGTCAATTCTCCCCGATGGTCCCAAGCCGCATTCGATTGGCCATACAACAGCGCGGCTCACCCGGTTCAGCCACCGAGGCTGGGTAGTGCGGGAAGCAACATACTCCCGGGAAACGGTCTCGTTAACTTCGATTTATCGCTCCGGAAGGACATTCCGATACGTGAGCAGATCCGGTTTGAATTTCGATTTGAGTCCTTCAACGCCTTTAATCATGCAAATTTCGGCTCACCCGTAGCACAAGTTGACAGCCCTCAGTTCGGCCGCACCTATACCGCCAATCCGCCCCGGCTGAATCAGTTGGGTCTGAAGCTATACTGGTGAACCAGGCAGCCAGTGCAGCGAAGAGAGTTCCTTGCATTTGCGGCTGCGGCTGTACCTGGCGCGGTAAGCAATGCGTCCGCTGCCGGGGACATCGACCCGCGGACGCCTCAGAAGTATGGGTCAAAGCATGGGAGGAGCTCGTTCCGGGCTTTCTGGCGCGACCTTCCGGGGCGTGGATTCGAACACAGGGAATTTGACACATTTCATCGGCTGCGCACCACCGTTGACGCATCCTACGCGCGCTCGGAACAGAATATCCTCCCCTTGCGGATGAGGCCGGTACGGCTCAGCGTAAAGCTGCTCTGCATGGGCGATGCGGACCGGGCTCTGTTCACCCTGGGTTTAAAGAGCGGGATTCACGGCTGCTGGGCATTCACTCTGGGAGCTCCCGGCAATTCAACTCACACCGGGACCGAAGGACAAAACGTCGTAAATGCGGCCGCTCCCATTCAGGAGCGCGTCACCCTGGAAGGTTACGACCACCACGATTGGCATACGTTCGTGTTGACCCTCGCGAGCTCTGCCGCCCCCGTTCGCCTATATTGCGACGGCTATTTCTTAATGGAATTGCGCCAGCCGATTACTTCCTCTGGGCGGGTGCGCCTGGCGCGTGAGCAATCTTCCCGCCATGGCTCCATCCAATTTACGGCTCCGGAGGTTGCCGGTGACAATGATTATGTTTTTATTGAAAGCCGCCTTCCTGGCCAGGTAATCGATATTGATTCGTTTGCGATATCTGAGGAGCCGGTAAGCACTTCACGCACCCTGATTCCGGTGTTGCTGGATCTCGACTGGGAACTCAATAACGTTCAGATAGTCGAGAACACACCGGCCCGATATTCCGGCAATCCGATTCTGACGCCGGCCGATCTTCCTTCCCTCTCCGGGCAACCCTACAGCCTTCTGCATCCGCGAGTTCTCCGGGACGAGACAGGATTCCATATGTACTTTCCCGGCACCTTAAATTGGACCGAGAACCATCCCCTCATCGAAGGCGCTATCTTTCATGCTTTCTCGGAAGATGGACTCAAATGGGAAATCACACCCAAAGAGCCCGTCTTGCGTCCGGGGACCAGTGGAGACTGGGACGCCGGCGCACTGGGTCAGTGCTGCGTTCTGAAGGATGCCGGCACATTTCGCATGTGGTATGGCGGATACGTTCCCCGGCTTTCGCAGGGCCGTGGAGGATACGCGGTCTCCAGCGACGGAATTCATTGGGAAAAACCTCGCTTGGGACTCCACCGTTTCGAAGGCCGGGAAACGAATATTGTGGTTCCGCTCAACGTCGACGCCTATAGCGATGAATACGAGTTGCCGCATTCGATCGTTCGCGACGACGACTCGAATACGCCACCCGAGCGGCGCTATGTACTATTCCTTCATACGCAGGGCCCGGCCGGCTTCATCGTAGACGTGATGACGTCGCCGGACGGCATTCACTTTAAGCGGTCGGAGCACAACGTCCGCTATAACGGCTTCGATTTGAGCAAGCGCGGCTCCACTCTGCATGAAGCCGCGGTTGCGCTGCATGAACCGAACTATTGGTGGGCCTTTGTTGGGCACCACGAAAGACCAGGGGGCCTCGAGTCTTACAAAATTCGATTTACGGGATGGGCGGTCGATCCGGAGGAACGGGACAACATAAGCTTCGGACTGTGGCGGAACCGAAGGGTGCACCTGGACCCGATTCCTAACTCATGGGAGGGTGTGTCCACGCATGCCGGATGCGTGCTGCCCGTTGGAGACGAATGGTGGATTTACTATACATCCTCCTGGGCCTCGCAACCGGTGAGTATCGGTCTCGCCACCATTGGGCGTCACCGGATGTTCGGGTTGGAGCTGCTGCGGAGCCGCGAGCGCGGATATGCCACCTCGATTGCGTTCCAAACCCCGGCCGGCGGATGGAAAGCGCGACACTTTGAGATTAATGTCAGCAGCTTCGCGGGCGGCACCGCAATCCAGGCAGAATTGCTCGATGCAAAAAGCGGCGGGACCATACCGGGGTTTGGATTTGAAGATTGCCTGCCGGTTGACCGCGAAGGCTATTCCATTCCGCTGCGATGGCATGGAGGCGTGCTTCCGGTAAACAGGGTTGGTCGGGCGCTGCGTGTCAGGTTCCGGTTCACTCGAGGTGCGGGCAGCCCGCAATTGCATTCGCTCGCCCTCAAGCCGTTCGAATGATTTGCGTCGAACGGGACAACGCCCCCGTAATATCCGCCGCTGCGCTTTTGACCAGTTCAGCCAACGGGCCCATATTTTCTATCCTGATCTGCTCCGTGGTGCCGGAGACGCTGATGCTCGCAATCACTGCGCCGCTTATATCGAAGACCGGCGCGCCTATGCAGCGCATCCCGACCTCGTCTTCCTCGTCGTCGATCGCGTAACCGCGCTGCCTGATCCGGCTCAGGTCTTCTTTCAGCTTCCGCGGCGAAGATAGAGTGTTGTCGTTGTGGCGCGGTAATCCATGTTCGCCGATGAGTCGGTCAACGAGATCTGATGAGAGATGAGCCAGTATTGCCTTTCCGAGTCCCGTGCAGTGCATATCCATGCGTTTGCCCACCCAGGTCGCGAGCCGGCAGGTCCCGAGTGGCTCCAGTTTGGCAATCAGGATGGCTTCATTCTGCTCCAGAATCGCCAGATGGGATGTCAGTCCGGTTGAATCCGTCAGTTGCTTCATTGTGCTGGCGGCGAGGTAGCGAATGGGAACACAATTGAGAGCCGCCGTGGCAAGGCTGAACAGTTTCAAGCCGAAGACGTAACGACCGGTAAGCGGATTCCGGTAAAGATAGCGCCGGCGTTCGAGCGTGACCAATAGATAGTGAAGCGAGCTCTTTGGCCAGCGTGTTCTTTGCACCAGCTCGGGCAGAGTAAGCCCGAAACGCGACGCAGCCAGTAACTCCAGCACCGTGATCGCCCGATCCACTGCCGGCGCACTTTCGGTTCGCTCCGCTGCCATATCAAACCCACTGCTTCGTGAAGCTGGGCTTGGCTCTGACTTTCGGTTACCACGCCAGCGCTGTCGCGCTATTACGCGGGTCCGCGCCTGCTGCGACTATCCCCTTCGCCGCATCCGACACGATTGCGGCGTTACTTCCGATTGAGTAAGGGCCGGAGACATATAGCTTATGGCCGCGGTTCACCAGCTCGGCGCGCACGGATGCCGGCACCCGGTCCTCCACCTGCAAATCGCCCGGATACATCGTGTGCGGCGTCGGCGAAGAGGGAAATGCCCGTGACGTCCAGCGCGGCGCTTCAATCGCCTGTTGCACGTTCATGCCGAACTCCACCAGGTTCAGGAACGTCTGCAATGTATTGATGGCCTGCGTGTCGCCGCCCGGACATCCCGTTACCATGTAGAGTTCACCGTCTTTCGTGACCAGCGTGCCCTGCAGGGTGCTGCGCGGGCGCTTGCCCGGTTCGAGCGCGTTGGCATGGCCCCGCACCAGCGAAAAATAGTCTGCGCGACAGTTCAGCGTGAAACCTAAGTCGCCCATCACTACCTTCGTGCCGTGCCCGCTGTGAAGGCTGGGAGTAAAGCTGACCGCGTTGCGATCGCGATCCACCACGGCAATATAGCTCGTATCGCCCTCATGATCGCCCTGGCCGGCCACGTTATAGTCATCCGGGCGGTTCACAGGACCGAAATCGGGCTGGAATTTCTCGGGATGCCCGGCCCGCAGCTCGAGGGAAGCCCGTTGCAGATCGATCAGCTTACGGCGCGCCGAGATATATTCCTCAGACAGGAGACCCTTGTATGGGATCTTGATAAAATCCATGTCTCCGAGAAACTTCTCGCGATCCGCCATGGCCAGCTTTACCGCCTCAACCAGAGTGTGAATGTAATCGGCGGAATTGTGCCCCATGCTCTTGAGGTCATATCCAGCCAAAAGGCTTAGTGCGAACAGCTCGGCCGGACCCTGGCTCGCCGAGGGATTCTTGTACACGACATAACCGCGGTAGTTGTAGGAGACAGGCGTTTCCAGCTTGGCCGAGTACGCGGCGAAGTCTTCATACCGCATCAAGCCGCCGTTCTCCTCGGCGAAATGCGCCATCTCGCGAGCGATGTCACCCTTGTAAAACAGGTCCCGGGCGGCTTTCAGCCCGGCTTCGCGACCTTGGCTCGATGCCGCGCGCTCGGCTTCGATCAAACGGTGGAAGACGCGAGCCAGCTCCAGGTTTCTGAAGATCTCGCCTTCCCGCCAGTGTTTACCGCCGGGCTGATAGAGTTTTTGGCTGCTGGCGTATTTCGAAAGCTCTCGCGAATTAATCTCGGCCGCCTGCCTGGCCGTGAGCGCGATGCCACCTTCGGCGATTTCGATCGCCGGCGCCAGCACTTCAGCGAACGATTTCGTCCCCCAACGTGAAAGCATGATGTACCAGGCATCTACCACGCCGGGAATGGTCGCCGAAAGCAGCGTGCCGTTCAGTGGGATCTTGCCATTCGCATTCTTCTGAAACCACTCGATCGTGGCGAGATGGGGCGCGGTGCCTTCGGCATCGAGCGACCACGCCTGCTTCCGCTTCGCATCGTAGACCAGAAGCATGGCGTCGCTGCCGACTCCATTGGAAGCCGGCGCTACCTGCCCGAGAACCGCCTGCCCCGCTACCGCGGCATCAAACGCGTTGCCGCCGGATTGCAGCATGCGCTCCGCCGCCAAAGTGGCCTGAGGCATCATGGAAGTCACCGCGTAATGCGTGCCCATCACCAGCGGTTTCGCCGTGCGCGCGCTTGCCGACCCTTCCATTAACACGCGCTCATATCTCCGCTGCTGTGCCGTTGCGGGCGTCACGTTCACGAGGAGTACAACACTCGCCAGCCCGGTCATTGCCGCAAGCAAAAACCGCATCAATTCGCCTCCATGTTTCAGAAGATGACCAAGCCCCACCAGGAACTAAAGTAGAATTTCAAGCAATTCCCCGGTTGTCAAGTAAACTCGGCGAGGCTCGTTGTGCTTTTAGGCGCTTTGACCACACCGGAAGACCCGAATGTCTCATTTCAGCCACACCCGGCGGTCTTGAATATATTGAAAATAGTCCATTTACAGTTGGTTCCCGATTTGCTTACGATAGAGCAAACGGATGACGGAGAACCTGATTGCGTTTTGAAACAACGCTCCAGCGCCCGGTGGACGTAAAGGGAATCGGGCTGCACAGCGGCGTTCCGGTTTCTATTCGACTTCGCCCGGCGCCCGCATCAACAGGAATCATTTTCATTCGCACCGATCTGGCGGATTTTCCAATCCCCGCAAGCTGGCGCCATGTCGCGCGAGTGAGCTACGCCACCAGCCTGATGCGCCAGGGGGTGCTGATTTCCACCACGGAACACCTGCTTAGCGTTTTGTACAGCATCGGAATCGACAACGCATATGTCGATATCGACAACCTTGAAGTTCCCATCCTGGACGGAAGCGGCCTTCCGTTCGTCCGCCTGATTGAGCGTGCCGGAATTCGCCGGTACAGGCGCAAACGCCGCTATTTTCGCATTCGGCGTTCGGTGTCGGTGGAGGATCGCGGCCGCCGCATCTCCATCGTGCCGGCAGATACTTTCCGGCTTACGTGCGATATCACGTTTCCTCATCCGCTGGTCGGCCGCCAGGAGCTCGAGCTGGAGGTTACATCCGACCATTACGCTACCGAGATCGCTCCGGCGCGAACCTTCGGGTTCGAACACGAGCTTGACCAGATGCGCGACATGGGCCTGATTCGCGGCGCCTCGCTGCAAAACGCGATCTGCTTCACGCGCACGGGCGTCCTGAACCCGGAAGGTCTGCGCTTTGGCGACGAGTGTTGCCGGCACAAGGCCTTGGATCTGATCGGCGATCTGGCATTGCTTGGCAAACCGCTGTTGGGCCATGTCATTGCCGAGCGCGCCGGGCACGCCATGCATGTCGCGCTGGTGGCGCGAATTATGTCGGATTCCAGCCTGTATGAGCTGGTGACGCTCGACGATGTGCCGGCTCGGACCGCGCGCACCGCCCACGCAATGGTCTCCTGAACCCGCTGCTATAATGGTCAAAGGCCTGGAATTCTATGAACAGCCGCCCGAAGTATCTTGTTGTAACCTCCTCGACTCTGCTGGTCATCCTGCTGCTCATCGGCAGCCTGCTCTCCGGTAAAAGCACCGCTCCCGAAGGAGCTTACCGTCAACTCGCCGTCTACACGGAAGTCCTGCATCGGATCAAGAGCGAGTACGTGGAAGAGCCGGACCTGAAAAGCGTCACGCTGGGAGCGTTGAACGGGCTGCTGGAATCGATCGATCCATTTGCCAGCTATCTCAACGCGGAGCAGTATAAGGATTACCTGAAGAATAAGGACCTGCGACGCGCGGGTGTTGGCCTGATCTTGTCGAAGAAGTTCGGCTATGTAGGGGTTGTGGGCACAGTGCCTGGATCTCCCGCCGCCAAAGCCGGGCTAACCACCGGCGATATGCTCGAGACCATACAGGGCGTAGCGACGCGCGACATGCCTTTGGCCTATGCGCAGTTGCTCTTGAATGGGGATGCGGGCTCTTCCATCGAACTGACGGTGGTCCGTGTCCGCCGGCCTGAGCCGCAGGCCATCAAGCTGGTTCGCGCGAATTTTCCAGACCCGCCTGTAGCCGCCCGCATGCTGGCCAATCAGGTGGGTTATATCGCGCCTGAGACGCTGCCTTCCTCAAGGTCGAAGCTGGTGGCTGCGGCCATTGAGAACCTTCAGAAGCAGGGCGCGCAAAAGCTGGTTCTAGATCTGCGCAACTGCGCTCTTGGGGAGCCGCAGGAGGGAATCGCACTGGCCAACCTGTTCCTTTCCAACGGAACCATCACCTATCTCAAAGGCCAAAAGGTGCCCCGGCAGGATTTCAATGCTGAAACGGGCAAGGCAGTCACTACGCTGCCCGTCGTGGTCATCACGAACCGCGGGACTGCCGACGCAGCCGAAATCGCTGCCGCGGCCCTTCTCGACAACAAGCGCGCGCAGGTCGTCGGCGAGCGAACCTACGGCGACGCCTCTCTGCGGAAAGCCATCACCATGGAGGACGGCGGCGCGATTATTCTTTCGGTCGCGAAGTATTATTCGCCCTCCGGCAAGCCGATTCAGGATGCCGGCGTGACTCCGACGGTAGTTATGGCCGAGCCCGAAACACAGGTCGATGTCGACGAGAACGGTGAACCCCTACCCGAAGCTCCGGAGCCCCAGCAGCGCAAGACCGAGGAAGACCCGTTGTTGAAGAAAGCCATCGAAATCCTCGGCGGCAACGCCACCGCATAGCTTTTACTCCCCTGCATTTCCCATTCGCAGGCGGAGTGTGCCTGCCGTTGCTCTTCGTATCTCGATTGTCGTATAAATACGACTAAGTATTTTTTCAACGACAAGCGACGCGGATAACCGATGCGCCTTCAAACAGCAGCGATTTTGTGGACCGCTTTCACCGGACTGGCAGCACAGGCATGGGCGCAGGCAGGCCGCGCCGAATTATTTGGAACAGTCACAGACCTCTCGGGACTTCCTGTCCCGGGTGCGGGCGTGCAAATCACAAGCGACGAGACACATCTCTCGTACGAAACCCGCACGGCGCAGGACGGAAGCTTTCATTTCTTTGCGCTGCTTCCCGGCTCCTATGAACTCCAGGTCACCAAAGAACGGTTTCAGACTCTGAGACGGTCGGGAATCAAGCTTCTCACAGCCGATCGTGTGGCCCTCGATCTAAAACTGCCTTTGGGCGAAGTTCGCGAGTCGGTCGAGGTGAGAGCGGCGGCGCCGATGCTGCAATCCACAGCGGGCTCGGTGAGTTATATCAGTGAAGCGGAGCGGACAGTGAACCTGCCGCTTGACGGCCGCAACTTTGTTCCGCTGATCGCGCTGGCACCTGGCGTGATGCTCCCCCCCGGGCAATTGCTTCCGCGCATTAACGGCAGCCGCCCGCGCGTGAGCGAGTATCTATATGACGGCATCAGCGTGCTGCAGCCTGAACCGGGTCAGGTCGCCTTCTATCCGGTCATCGATGCGATTGAAGAATTCCGGGTCCAAACGAATAGCTATTCGGCCGAGTACGGGCGTTCCAACGGCGGCGTAATCCAGTTGACGACGAAGTCGGGAACGAATGCGCTGCACGGGACGGTGTTCGAGTTTTTCCGCAACGAGGCCTTGAACGCGCGCAACCTGTTCGCCGGCGCGGGCGCAAAGCCGCCGTTCAAACGCAACCAGTACGGCTTCGCTTTAGGCGGACCGATTCAGAAGGACCGCACCTTCTTCTTTGCGGACTGGCAAGGCACGCGACTGCGCACCGGTGTCACTCGGATCAGCACGGTGCCTACAAGCCGGCAGCGGGCAGGCATATTCTCAGTGCCAATCTATGATCCCGCAACGACGTCAGTAGCAAACGGTTTTTCGCGGATGACCTTTCCGAACAATACGGTTCCTCAAAGCCGCCTGGACCTCGCCACGTCAAGGCTGCTGAGCCGGTACCCGCTGCCAAATGTTTTTACGGCGAGTGGGGCCGAGGCGGCAGCGAATAATTACCGGCGCGCCGGGACGGATCGAACCGACTCGGACCAGTTCGACGTTCGGCTGGACCGCTACTTCCGCACGCGCCATCGCGTGTTTGGCCGCTACTCTTATCTGCGCGACGACTCGCAGCCCACTACACCGCTTCCGGACGGCAGCGGAAACCTGACGACGAATATCATCGGGAACACACTGACACGGGGCGACAGCGTGGCGGTCGAGCATGCCTGGACCGTGGCGCCTGCCAGTGTGAACCAGCTCCGTTTCGGTTTCACGCGGCGCGGCTTTGTGCGCGGCGAGCTTCGCACAGGCGAGGCCGCCTCCGCGATTACCGGCATCCCGAATATTCCGGCTACTGCTTTCTCCGATGCGCTGCCGGTCTTTGACGTTGTCGGATATCAACAGCTCGGTCCGGCGGGAAGCGCGAATGCGACATTCACAACGTCTGTAACGCAACTGTTCGAAGATTATTCGACCGTGAAGGGACGCCATAGCCTGAAGCTGGGAGCAGACCTCCGCTGGGAGCGGCTGGATGTGCTGCAGCCGCCCAACCCGACCGGTAATTTTCAATTCACCACTGTGCTCACCAGCGGTCTGAGTCCTACGGGCGCGCCTCTGGCCGGCACTGGGAATAGTTTCGCTTCGTTCCTGCTCGGCCAGGTCCAAAACTTTAGCATCGATGCTCAGCAGCAGGCGCTCAAACCGCGCGCGCACATTGCGGAGTTCTTTGTACAAGACGATTGGAAGGCCACACGGCGTCTGACAATCGACCTCGGCCTGCGATATACGCTCAACTTTCCCTCCACGGAAGCAAATGATCGCGGCGCGGTTTTCAACCTGGGCACGCAAAAGCTCGATTTCCTGGGGGCAAACGGCTTTCCCCGAACCGCGCGCAATCTGGAGAAGACCAACTTCGGCCCGCGCCTTGGGGTCGCCTGGCAGGCTACGGATTCGTTTGCGGTGCGCGCGGGCTACGGCCTGGTGTGGATCGAGCAGGCCGGAATCACGACGCCATTCACGACTCCTCTGTTCCCGTTCATCCAGACCCTTACACAGCGATCGCTCGATAACCTGACTCCCGCATTTGTGCTATCGGCAGGGCCTTCGATTCAGGTGTCGCCACCCGGGCCGGATGCCGGACTCGGGCAGGGCGTCTTCGGCGTTCAGCGGAACAATGGCTCCGGATATGCACAGCAGTGGAATTTCACGCTACAGAAGACGTTCAAAGCAAACTGGAGCGTCGAGACCGGCTATCTTGGAAGCAAACTGACGCGGCTGGGTGTTCCGGATACGAATTTAAACCAGCTTCGCGTCGAGCAACTGGCGCTTGGGGCGCAGCTCACACAACAGGTACAGAACCCGTTTTTCGGCGAGATTCCGGCTTCATCCTCGTTGGGAGGACCGACAATTACACGGCAGCAGCTTCTGCGTCCTTTTCCGCGGTTCACCACCGTGACGCTGTACCGGAACAATGTTGGGCATTCCACGTATCACTCATTTCAGGCGCGGCTGGAGAAGCGCTTCTCGCGCGGGTTGACGTTCAGCGCAGCATATACTTTCTCCAAGCTGATCGATGACGCCGGCGCGGTTTTCGATTCCGCCGTCCTCACGGGACCGGTGATCAACTACCAGGCGGCTGACAGCTTTAACCGCCGGCTGGAGAAGGACGAATCAACGGGAAGCATTCCGCATGTGTTAGCCACGGGTTTCTATTGGGAGCTGCCGTTCGGGCGCGGGCGATCGCACCATCTGAGCAGCTGGCGCGGCACGCTGTTCGGCGGCTGGGAAGCCGCGGGAATCATCCGAGCGCAATCCGGCATGCCACTGGCTATCACGCAGGCCACCAACTTCAATGCTCCTTTCGGGTTCGGGATTCAGCGGCCGAACCGGACCGCAGATCCGAACCTGCCAAACGATCGGCGGACCACCTCCCGGTATTTCAACACGGGCGCTTTTGCCGAAGCGCCGCAATTCACGATCGGCAGCAGCTCGCGGAATCCGGTTCGCGGCCCCGGCTATCAGACTGCGGACCTGATGCTGGGTAAGTGGTTCACCCTCACGGAGCGATTCCGGGCCGAGTTCCGTGCTGAAGTTTTTAATCTCACGAATACGCCGCCTCTCGGCCAGCCGAACGGCAGTTTCGGCACGGCCGCCTTCGGGAGCATTACCACGGCGCTCGATCCGCGAGTGTTCGAGATGGTGCTGAAGCTGCACTTCTGAACTTGCTGCTACGGGCGCGGCTCAGCATTACCACGAATTGCCAAGCCGCGAGCACACGAAGGCGGATTGCGAAAATTTCAGAACGTCACGCGCACGGCTGCCTGCATCGTCCGCGGCCCTCCCACTGTGGAAGTGATCTGGCCCGCGGTGCCAGGTCCGTTCGCGGCGAACGTGCTGGCAGGGTTCGTGAATACCGGAGTGTTTGTCACGTTGTACATTTCCCACCGAAAGTCGGCCGCCAGCCCTTCGGTCACCTTGAACCGCCTGCCGAGCGAAAGATCCAACTGCTTCTGGGAAGGACCTCGCAGAATGTTGCGGCCGGCATTGCCCCAACTGTCGAGTGAGTCGGTGAACGCCGTCACATCGAAATAGCTCAAAAGGCGATCCTGCACGCGGCCGTTTTTCACCGCGTCTTCAAGCGTCTTACCGGGCGCAAAGCTTACGCGTGTGTTCGGCGTCTGCGCGAAGTAGGCATTGCGTGTCGCGGTGCCGAATACGGAGAACGGTGAGCCGGATTGCAGCGTAACCATGCCGGCCTGGGTCCACCCGCCAAGCAGCGCCTTCAGCCAGCGTGAAGAGAAGGGCGTCTGAATATCGTAGGAATAGACCAGGGTCAGGCGGTGCGGCCGGTCGAAATCGCTAAGGCCGCGGTTCAGGCGGCTGTTGCGCGCATCGTGGCCGATTTGCGTGCCATCGTTCGAAACATTGTCGATGCTCTTGCTGAATGTATAGGCGGCGTTCACATAAAGGCCGCGCGAGAAGCGCCTGCGGTAATTGAGCTGGAGCGCATTATAGCTGGAGTGCCCCCAGTTACTGCGAAGGTTGAAGCCGGAGCTGTGACTGAGGCCGAGGAACTGCGGAGGCACGAAGAAATCGGGATTGATCAGGCTGCCCTTGCCGTCCCGTATATCGGTAAAGCCGTTCACCGGTGTAATGCGGGGATCGAGCGGCTGAGCCAGGTTGAGCTTTGCAAGAAGGCCCGTGCCCTTCGAACCCACGTAGCGGATATCGATCAGATTATTCGGAACGGGCTCCCATTCGAGGTTCATGGTCCATTGCTGCATATACGGTGTGCGGACAAGCGGATCGATAAACGTGAAGCTCTTGGCGTTGAACGGCTCGGTGGGCGGAAATGGCGTGCCGTTGTAGCGCACCCAGCCCGGCGTGCCGGAGGCGTCTTTCACCATGCCGACCGTGAGCGGGATCTGAAACGGATTGATATTCAAGCTGGGATATGGCCGCGCCATGTCCACCGGCGCGGGAACGTTCTGGTAAATGAAGAACGGAGCCGAAAGCTGCATGTCGCCTTTGAAGGTGCCCGAGGGCCGCTCGTAGAAGATGCCATAGCCGCCGCGCACGACGAAAGACTGAGTTTTCAAAGGGCGCCATGCGAAGCCCACGCGCGGCGCAAAGTTGTTCGTGTCGCTTCGCAGCGTGCTGTCATACTTCGCCTTATGCACCTGGCTAAGACTCAGCGGCGTCCCCGGCGCAACTGCAAGTCCGATCTGGAGCGGCTGGAAATCCGGGTTGAAAACGATGCTGTTGCCCGGGATCTGGTATCCAGGCTCGGTGCCGAGCCGCGCGGCGACATCGGGAAGGTAGAAGTTTCCAATCCGTCCATTCACTTCTTTCGGGGTGCCGAAGAATTCGTAACGGACTCCAAGATTCAAAGTCAGCCTTGGGTGCACCCGCCAGTCGTCCTGAATAAACAGGCTGTAGTCGTTCATCTTGAAATGGCGCCGAGTGTCACCCTGGTCCAGGTCTGAGCCGCCGCCGCTGGCGCCATGTCCCGTGAAGAACAGCAGCCAATTGTCATAATCCAGATCTCCATTCGTGCGAGCCATGTACTCGCCTTTCAGGGTCGGCCTGCGCCATTCACCGCCGAACTGGAACGTATGATTTTGGACAGCGTAAGTTACCGAATCGGCGACATTGATGAGGCGCTGGCGGTCGAAAAAATCCCAGGCATTGCCGATTCCGCCTGAATTGCCTCCGCTGGTGACGATATCGATCGTAGGCATGAGCGAAGCTAGCCCGCCGATGGCGTACTCTAGCGGATTGAAAATGCCCAGCGAGGAATTGGTGATATCCCGGTTTTCCGCGATGCGCGTGTTGTAAAGCTCGAAAAACCCGCCACGCAGCTCATTGATCCACCGGCCATTGAAAACATGCGTGTCGGAAAGCTGCGCGGTCCAGCCGGGAGTTTGGCCGAGTGTCGGTGAGGGCGAAGCGTCGGCCCAACCAAAAGCCTCTTTGATGTACTGCACCGATTTCACGTAGCGAAGCTGAAGGCGATTGCTCGTGCCGAAATTATGCTCCAGCGTGCCGATTCCCGACCAGGAATTGAAAAATGTCGGGATCACGAGCGTTTGCAGATATTCCTCTCCGAATGATACCTTGGGAGCCACGCGCTGGAACTGCGGTTGAATGCTGGGAATCAAGAACTGGCCGTTGCGTTTTTGATTCAAGATATTGATGGCAACCGGATGAATATCGTTCGGCGTTAGGCGGCGCAATTGGAGCGTACTCGGGTCGGCAAAGAACTGAGTAATCAACCCAGGCTGCTGGCTGGCGGGAAACGCTTTCAGGGAGTTCATGAAGTTTTGAGCGAACCCGGGCACGCTGCTTCCCGAGTCGATCCATCGGTTGGCCACATCGGCGATCGATTCCCGTGTTCGGACATCGGAGAGGCCCGCGGGGAAGCTGGCTCGCGCGATGGCATTTGTGGCGTAACCGCTCAGGAAATCGGTGCGCTGCACGGCGGCGAAGAAGAACGTCTTGTCGTGAGAAATCGGACCGCCCAAATTCACGCCGGTCTCGTTACGGCGAAACTGCGGGCGAGCCGTGCCGGCCTGATTCAGAAAGAATTCGTTGGCATTGAGCTTTTCGTTCTGCAGGTAATGATAAACGCCGCCGTGAAACTGGTTGCTTCCGGCGCGCAAGCTTAATTGGATATTTCCGCCGCCGTTGCGCCCGGTGCTTGCGGAATACAGCGCCGTGCGGACTTCTACTTCCTGCAATGCATCCAGCGGGAGCGTGATGTTGTTCCCGAGGCCGCCGGCGCTATTCATCATGTTGGTAATATCGAGGCCGTTCAGTTGCAGCGAATTGTTCGAAGGCCGCGCGCCGTTCACACTTGGGTTAAGCGTTTGGGTTGCATCGTCGCTTTGCGCACCCGGCGATGTGGCCAGGTTCATGCCTTTCCCCGTGCGGTCCGGAAGGGGAGCATTCACACCTGCTTCGGCCACCACCAAGTGAGTAACGTTCCGCGATGCCGTAGGTAAAGCGACGATCTGCTGGTTCGTTAGCGTTTGCGATTGCGTTGCGCCGTGGCTGTCCACCATCTGCGCCGTCGCGGAGATCTCAACGGAGGTTCGTACGGAGGCCGGCTGGAGCACCTCGTTGACCGTGATGGAGTCGGTCGACAACAGAGTTAGCTCCTTCGTTATTCTTTCTTCGAACCCGCTTGCCTGAAACCTGAGAACATACCGCCCCGCCGGAAGGCCCTCGAATAGGTAAGCTCCGTTCTCATTGGACCGGATCGTGCGCAGACGTCCGTTCTCCTGCGCGCGGGCGACAACCGTAACG
>Ga0070741_10001972_pt1 | contig 57821 bp, 42 predicted proteins | sample Coa_R1_4_FD_66440 | JGI IMG/M metagenome (GOLD analysis project Ga0070741, IMG submission 66440) | Surface soil microbial communities from Centralia Pennsylvania, which are recovering from an underground coalmine fire - Coalmine... | ecosystem: Environmental > Terrestrial > Soil > Unclassified ... | reverse complement strand
AACGCGATGGTGCGATGACCCAATGCGCCCCTCTCCCTTTGAGCATGGGGCATGGCGTGGACACAACACATTGCGCGGCAACGCGATGGTGCAATGACCCAATGCGCCCCTCTCCCTTTGAGCATGGGGCATGGCGTGGACACAACACATTGCGCGGTAACGCGATGGTGCAATGACCCAATGCGCCCCTCTCCCTTTGAGCATGGGGCATGGCGTGGACACAACACATTGCGCGGTAGCGCGATGGTGCAATGACCCAATGCGCCCCTCTCCCTTTGGGAGAGGGGCAGGGGTGAGGGTGCGTTCCTTTTCTATTTCTGAATTTTGAGGACTCCAAATTCGGTCAAGTCGCCGAGCGCGCTGTCGTCCACCGCATCGTACGCGCGCAGCATCATTTTGTATTCCCCCGGCGGCAAATCGGGCGGCAGCGCAATTTTGAATTCATCTTGCAGCGTTTCGCGCACGCGCCAACGCGTGGACGGATATTCGCCTTCGCCCGGCACATGGTCATTGCCCTGCGCGACTTTGGTAGCGCCAAAAATTTGGACGCTAAACGTGTAATCGCGCGTCAACGGCTTGAGCGGTTCGTATTGCAACAGGAGCGTGAATGATTTGCCCGGCGCCGCGTTCCCGGCGAACACACTCCAGCCGCGTACGCGCAGCGCATCGCCCAACACCGCGTCACTCGCCTGTTGCGGCGGCGGCAATGACGTCACCTCAATTTTCCACAAATTGTTCTTGTCTTCTGTGACGACATATGTCATAAACAGCGCGGGAATGGGTTTCAACGCGTACAGCGGACGACCTGACGGCGCGACGCGATGCGCCAGCGTGACGACATTGTCAAATGGCGCGCCCGGCGCAATTTTCGGAAAAAGCCCCAACAAGTCCGCGCGTTTGTTCTCCACCAACTGCAAATAATACAGCGGCGTCATTTCGTCGCGGTCATTGGAAAGCAGAATCGCGTTTTGCGGCAAATTCGACGCGAGCAGGTTTTCCCAATACACCCGCGTATCCGCGCGCAGGCGATGATTTTGCGCGGGAAAATGGTTGAACAAATTTTGCAGCGGCAGCACGGCGAAAAAAATCAAGAGCGCAATCGTCGGCAGCGTACTGCCGCGCGAGTACGGATGCTGGCGCAGCGACTGCGCGACAAACGCGATACATTCCGCCAAAGCGATAGACGCGAAAAAATACGCGGGCGCGTAATAATCGGCAATGTCGCCGATGTGATAGACGCTGCTGAACAAGACGAACGCGCTGAATCCGTACAACACCAATGCGGCAAGCGCAAATTTTCGCTGCTGCAGGAACGCGACAAAACCGATGAGCGCCGCCAACACGCCGACGAGATTGAATTGGGTCAACAGCAGATTGGGAAACTCGCGCAGCGATGCAAACGTCGCCGCGTCCAAAGCGAGATCGCCGGAAAAACTAGAGCCGAGAATGACGCTCAACCAACCGCGCGGCGAATTTTCAAACACCACAATCGGCGCAGCCGGAGCGATATTCAGTGTCGCGTACGGCGTCGCACCCGCGCGCAAGGGAATATACAAATACAACAGCAGCGGAAGCGCCGCGACGAAAACATACGGCAGCACGCGCCGCGCGAACGTCAACGGGTGCGTACGAAATGCCCACCCTCGTTCCGCGAACAACGCGGCAAACGCGGGCGCGAGCAATAGCGTCATGCGGTGATGTGCGAGCGCCAAGCCCAACACGAACGCGAACGCGTAGGCGTAACGTCTTTGCGGCTTTGCGCGCCACAGCAAACCGAGATACGTGAGAAGCGCGACAAAAAATGTATTGAGCGCGTACACTTCGGCGCGCGTGGCTTGCGCCCACACCAGCGGCGTCACGGCAAAAGCGAACGCGGCGATGAATGCCGCACCGCGCGCGCGCGTCACGCGCCAAAAAACGAGAAACGCGACGCCGACCGCCAAACCCGACCAAAACGCGGAAAAGAGATTCAGGCGATACGCGGGGTCGCCGAACGGCAAGAGGTGCTGCCACATGCCGCCGAGTAAGAGATACAACGGATAGCCCGTCGGATGCGCGAGCCAAAAGCCCCACGCCGCGAATTGCAGCTCGCCCGCGTCGCCCGGCAAGACGGACGGATACGCGGTGCGCCAATACAACAGCAGCGCGCCGACAACGACGAACGCGCTCCACATCGCGGGACGCGTCCAGAATTCCCATCGGGGATTGCGATTCATTCCACGCGGAACCAATCTACGGCGAGGCTCAGCGGACGAGTGTCGAGATTGCGTCCGACGCTGACCGCGCTGGCGCCTTCGCCCGATTGTTCCAGCCCGTTCGGTTTGCCTTTGACCGCGATGAACGCGTGCGTAAAGCCGTCATGCCCGCGCACATTCGTTTGCAAACCGAGCCCCTGAATTGCCGCCGCCGCCGATTCGCCTAACATTGCCGCCGCATCTTCTTGAATCGCGCCCGCGACAATCATACCGTTCGGAATTTGAGCCAGAAATTCGCGCAGCGCGCGCGATTCGAGAATGCTCGTGCCGCCCGTGTCGAAATTTTTCACCGCGACCACTTGACCAGAATGCGGGTCAATCACCGCGAGGTTGTAGCCGCGCTGGAGCGGTGAAATTTCCTTGTCGTTGATTTTGATAGAACCAAATTGCGCCGTGCTCGTGACGGCAATGTCCACCGGACTCTTGACGCCCGTGCCGCCGATTTCAAAATGCGCGGGCATCACATCACGCGGACGCGCCACGTACGCTGAATCCAACACCACCTCGTTCAATCCCGTTTGCAGCGCGCCGGCAGGCAAAGCAATTTTGTATTCGTTCCATCCCGGATTCATCGGCACGCGCGGCAAGGCGTGTCCGTTCACCGTTACGCCGAACGATTGCTGCGGTCCGTTCGGATACGTGAACGGCAGCGCGCGCAGCGTCAACGTGTAATCGCGCACCTCGCGCAGCGGAAGATAAATCGTCGCGCGCGATTGGGTTGCCCAACTCGCGTCTGCGTCGGCAATGCTTTCCGGCGGCAGCCAGCCGTAGCCTTGATACAACCGCGCGCGGGCTTGCCCAAAATCAATCTTGTACGGAATTTTCAGCGGCGGTTGATTGACGCGATACGCGAGCAGACCGTTCGCGTCCGTAATTTGTTCGCCGAGCGGCAAAACTTGTTTCAAATATTCCACGACGCGGTCGCGATTGTCGTCGTACGGCGGACGCCCCGGAATCGCGGGATTGACGACGAGATACCGGATGTCGAAAAAATCCACGATATCGCCCGCGAGATTTTTATCGCGCTGCAAGGTCGCATCGTCAATGTCTTGATATTCTTCCAGCGCGAGGATGGACGAAATGATCGGCGCGCGTTGGAAATAATCGAACAGGTACGGCGGATTGCGTTGAATTTGTCCCGACAGCAAATATTTTTGATGCGCGGATTGATAATATTGCGTGCGCGTGTCTTCGGCGCCAGTTTGCCCGAACGAATTGCGGAGACCGAACGGAATGGACAGTACCGTGAAATTGCCCGGGTCGTTGCGAATTTGCGAATACACATCGGGAATGCGCGCGTCGGTCAGCGGCAGCGGAATCGCCAGATGTTCGAAAAGCAGGACCGCAGAAACCAGAAAGCAGACGGCAGTTGGCAGAACGGTCTTTGCGAGACGCGATTGATTGCGCGACACCGCACGCGAATTTGCGATACGCGCAAGAATCCACCACACCGCGTAGGCACCCAACACCGCGAGCGCAATGACGACGAGAATGCTGTAACGATTCGGCACGCGATTTTCGCGGATGAGCGGAATGTAATGCAGAATCAAAAACGGCATCGGGAAATTTACTTCCAAACCGTCGAGGTCAAACTGCGACTGTCCGTTGATGTGTAAAAGCGGACCGAGCGCGAGAATCGCAAAACCGAGCGCGATGCCAAGCCACATCCGATTGCGGCGCGCAAAGACGACAAAGCCGACGAGCGCGAGCGCGAGTGTCGCATATCCGACAAAAAACGTGTTTACGTCGCTGAACCGCGAAATGCCTTGACGCACGGCGTCAAGTTCTTGCACCCAATAGCGATTCAACGGATGCAAACTCGTCGGCGCCAAAAAGCCGTTGAGGTCCACGAGCAAGTTTTCGGAATGTCCAAAGCCGGGAAGCGAATAACCACTGCCGAAAATTTCAAACGCGGTCGGAAGGAGCAGCGGCGCAAAGAGAATCGCCGTCGCCGCGCCGACGACGATGACGCGCAACAGTGTTGCCGGTTTCACGACCAGCCGCCACTCAAACACCAAAATCGCCAACGTCAGCAGCAAAATCAAAACGCCGTCGGTCGTTTCCGTGTACATTGCCATCGCGGCGAACAATCCTGCCATCACCGCGTTTTTCATTTTGGGTTCGAGCAGCGTCTTGAACAAAAATAAAAGATAAAACGGAATCCATTCGCTGGCGACGATGTTATAGTGTCCGAGCGAAAGATACACGTAGCGATTCGACGCGAACGCGAACACAATTCCCGCGACGAACGCGGCAAGCGTATGCAGATTCTTGTCGTAGGCAATCGCGCCGAGCCGCGCGTGATATTGTTCATCCCAAATCCGCAGCGACACGCGCAGCAAATAACTGGTGAACAAATACATTCCGAACGCGGCAGCGACAAACGAAAAGAGGACGGTGAAATTGGACGCGGGAATCAGCCCGAACGCGAACTGAATCGGGAGAGCGAGAAATACGTGCCAAAGCGTGTAAGCGTATAGGACGAGCGATGTGCCGAGCGGATAAAACAAATAATTGGTTTGAAACGGATTCACGCCGAGGTCAAACAGGGAATGTTTGAACCACCAGTGATTCCACACATAGCCGTACTCGTCGAGTGACCAGGTCGTCGTGCCGGGCACGTGCGTATTGAATTGTGTGACCAAGGGATAGGTGACGACGAGGGTGATGATGAAATACAAACCGAGAACGACGAGATTGCGTCGCGGCATGAGGTTCTCCTGAGAAAAATATTGTGAGCAATGCGCGCGCCCGCCTGCGTGCGAGTTGCCTACAGCGAATTCCAATTTGGTTTGTGGTTGTTATGGCGAGGGACGTGCGATGCAGTTCATCGCATCGCACGTGCGGCTCGCCATGACTATCCCGCAAAGGATTCTGGAATTCGCTCTAATTCGATTCAGACAGTATAATCACGTGGCACAAGGAATCCGGATGAATCGAATTTCGTTTGTTGTGACATTGGCGGCGCTGTACAGTTCGTGTTTGGCTGCTTGCGAGGTGGAACCAACTCCCGTCCTGCGCCCGCCGCGCCCGACGCGCACGCCCGTCACTTGGACGCGCACGCCAACATTTGTTTTATCCACCCGCGCGGCAGTTGCTTCCACTGTGACTCAAACGCGTGTGCCAACGCGTTCGTCCACTCCAACGCGCGCGGCGACCGCGACAGATGTGCCGCCGACGCGCACGCGTGTTTCGGTGCCCGCGCTGCCCACGCCGACCTTGACGCCCGCGCCCGCACCGCGCCCGTTGGTGTGGGACCCGCGCCTCGACGAATTAAAGATACAGTACATTCCCGCCGACGTGTCGCCGGGCGAAAATTATTGGCGCTTGACGCGTGCCGAATTTTGGGCGGAGTCCGAGAATCAAGGCAAGAATCATATTTTCGTCAACGTGTTGGACGAAAACGGCGCGCGTTTGGTGGGCGAAACGATTACGATTGAATGGCTCGACGGGGCGCATCTTATCACAACTGAAGACAAACCCGCCCCGGAATATTCCGCCAATTTTCCAATGGATATTAATCACTATCCGCCGTGGCACACGCTTGGCGCGTACAGCGCGCGTGTGAATGGACTGCCGAGTGATGTCGTCCAAGGCATGGGACGCCCGCCGCCCAAAAGTCGCCCGGTCGTCTATCTACTCACCTTTCAACGGACGGTGCGTTAAGCATGAAAATTCAAAACATGGATTTGCGGGTGTGGCTGCCGCGTTTGGCGCTCATCGGCGCGTGCGGCGCCGCGTATTATTTCGCGGTGCATCTCGGTTGGCTGCCCGCCAATCCGATTGCATGGCTGTTTGAAATTGGCGACAAGGTGAAGGATGAATTGCCGAAATATGGCATTCTCGCGCCTGTCATTTACACGTTGTTCTATGCCCTGCAAATTGTCGTCGCGCCGATTCCGGGTGCGCCCTTGGCGTATACGGCAGGATTTTTGTTCGGTCCCGTCGCCGCGTCCATTTATTCAATGATTGGAATTTTGCTCGGCGGCGCGATAGCGTTTCTCTTGGCGCGGCGTCTTGGATTTCCGCTCATCGAGAAAATGGCGCCCAAAAGTTGGATCGAACGCTGGCAAAATCTTGCGGCGGTGAATTCGTCCCTCACATGGTTTTTGTTGATGCTCGCGCCGACTGCCGATGTATTTTATTTCATCGCCGGATTGACAAAACTTTCCTTTCGCCGTTTCATGCTCATCGTTTTGTTGGGACGTACACCCGGCATCATTTTGTCGAGCATTGTCGGCGCGAATGTCGAAACGTTCGGCGCGCAGTGGATTTTTATTCTCATCGGCGTAATGCTTGTCATTTCCCTCGCGGGCAATTGGCTGCGTCAACGCGTCGAAAAACGCGCGCTCGTGGCGGCACAAACTGTCGAGGTGGAGGAATAGCGGAGGGCAAATCGCGTATCGCCTATCGCAAACACTCTATCGCGCTAAACCCGCAATCCGCAATCCGCAATCGCCCATTACGCAATCTCTCCCTCGCGCACTCCCCCTCTATCGCCGCATGAGCAAATTCGGAATGGTCACCGTTTTCGCGCTGTCCTCGTTGCGGCGCGCCGTGCCCGCGTCATATTCGTACCACGTCACCTCCGCGCTGTACATGCCGCCCGGCGCGTCCGCGTCGAGATGCGCATCATACACATCGCGATAATATTCCCCCTGCTGCCAAAAATACGTCGGATAATATTCGCTGACCGGATGGCGTGAAATATCCGCGCGGGTGACTGCTTGCGCGTCGCTCAATTCCATTTCACTGACGTACTCGATGCGCGTCGGTTTCAACACGCGATAATACACCGCCAGCCGCGCGTTGCGCGCGTCAAGGGGCATCCAATCGTAACCGACCACGCGAATCGAATCGTTCAATTTTTCATTCAACGCGAATTGCGGGCGCGGTTTTTCGGGCATCGGAAAGGCAATCGCCTGCACCGTACGCGGCGCATCCGTACGTTCGTCTTCGGGCATGAATTGCGCGTAATAAAACGGACGATGCAGTTTGTGCGCCGCGTCCAAAATTTTCTGATACTGCGGGCGCACCGGCGATTCGTGAATGGTCAACACATCGGGACGCACGCCTTCGACGTATTGCAAATAACGAATCGGTGTCGCCACTTCCCACGGCGCGACGAGAACGGCATTTGGCGCCAAATGGTCGTTCAACACACTGCGCGCGTACGCGTCGTATTTGGTATTGCCGCTTTGGTCCATCCGCGCGAAATTGAAATACAACGCGCTCAACGGAAAAAACGCGCAATAGAGTATTGCCGCTACATACGCTCCGCGCAGCAAGTTTCGTTGCGTCGGGCTCGTCTGGGGCTCTGTCGCGCGGGTGTTCAGTTTCTCTAAAATCCATCCGAGCGCAGCGGCAAAAAACAATAACATGACCAAATAGGCGCCGCTGAAATAAAAACGCGTGGATTCCGCGCGCAAATAAATCGAAATCGCCGCGACGCTTGCGCCGCCGAGCAGCAGCGCAAGGGTCAGCGCGCGTTCGCGCCGCCACAAAACGACAATGCCCAGCAATGCGAGCAGAATGCCGAACGGGTCAATCTGTTCGCGCAGCAGCGTCCACGCGTTCATGAAACGCGCACTCATCACATCTTGCCCGTTGGCGTCTTGGAAACCGAGTTTGTTGCGATTGTCGAGCGCGGTGACGAGATTGAAAAATCCCGCCGGCGTGTGATTGTAATACGCGGTGATTTTGCCGTTGACAATTGCTTCGGCGCGTGGATACAGCGCCCAATTTTCGGGCGATTGTTCGGCGAGCAATTGCGACGCGCGCAGCGGAATGTACAAATACAGCGTGAGCGGAATGAGCAGCGCGAGCGCGGCGAACGCAAAGCGCTGCCTATTCAATGCGCGGCGTCGCAGCCACACCATGGCGAGCAGGGCAGGGGCAATAAAAAACGCGATGCGGTGATTCGTCAGCGCGATGCCAAAGCACAACGCCATGAGATATAAATCGCGCGCGTGCGCCGTGTCGAAAAAACGAATCGCAAAATAAAGCGTCAGCCCAATCAGCAGCGTATTGAACGCGTACACTTCCGCAATCGTCGCCGATGCCCAGAGCGTCGGCATGACCGCGAAAAACGTCGCGGCGATGACTGCGGCTGCGCGCGCGCGCGCGACGCGTTTGGCAAGCAAATAGACGATTGAAATGGTCAGCGCGGCGCAGATTGCCGAAAACAAATTCACGCGCCATGCCGGATTGCCGACGGGGAGCAGCGTGAGGAGTTTGGCGAGGAGCACGTACGACGGATAGCCGGTCGAATGCGGAATGCCGAGAATATTTGCCATGTACTGCCACTCGCCGCTGTCGCCGTCGAGGACGCCGGGCGTCAGAGTGCGCACATACAATAGCAAAGCGCTGAAGGAAAGGAACAAGCAGAGGATTGTATCGAGATGCGGTTGAAGGCGTACGCGCAGCCGTTGTAACCGAACAAACACGTGTGCCATTATACGCGCGTCAAAGGACACGCGCAAAGCGGTGGGTTGTCAAATCCGCGAAATGCAATTGGCTTGTCCTCGAAAATTTTTTTGGCAATCGTGGAGCTTGGCTTTATTTCACCCAAAGCGGGTCCCAATCATTGGATTGCCCATCGCTGATTTTTTGTTCCTGCGTTTGGCGATAATCGAAGGTGTCGTCGGCGCCTACTTGTACCGTAAACAATTGGCGCAGTCCATCCGCATCGGCTTCAAAGACCAACATGCTGCCGTCGCCGCTGAACGAGGGATGCCCCACGTTGCCGCCCGAACAGAAATGCGTCAAGCGGCGTACGGTGGGATTCTGCGTGGGTGTGCCTTTGAAAATGTTCATGCTCTTGCGCACGCATTCGGTCCCCGGATCATGATTCGACGCGAACGCGATGTATTGTCCGGTCGGCGACCACACGGGGTCTTTGGCGACCGCGTTCGGGCTGCCGAACCACTGCCCTTTGCTGATGTCTTCATTCGAATTGATGAGCGCGGCATCCAGTGTCGTATCCAGAATATAGAGCAAACAGGTGCCGATGCCCGGGCAGCGGCGTTCACCAAACACGCGGCGCTGTCCGCCCGGTTCCAGATTTTCAATGCCGAACGCTTCGCTCTCGAGCGAAATGGCAAACGCTTCTGCCGCCGCATTGTCCAATGGTTGAATGCCCGTGCCGTCGGGATTCATGATGAACCAGTTGGGGCGGAACAGCGAACCGCCGTTGCGCGTACTCTTGAACAAAATTTTTCCCGCCAATGCGCCGCGCGAATAAGCAATCGGCGTCGCGGTCGGCGGACGCGGTCCGCGCGTGGGCGTGATGCTCGGCGTCAATGTTGGCGTCGCCGTGTCGGTGGGGGGGGAGGTAAACGTCGGCGTTGGCGAGGGCGGCAGTGGAAGCGGCGTGCCGCCCATCACAACGGTGACGCCGGGCGTGACGCCGTAAATGGTCAGCACTTGGCGCGTCGCGTCCAGCTGCGCGACGATGACCATGCCTTGCGAGTTGGGCGTCGCGGTCGGCGCGAGCGCGACTTGGGCGGGTGCAGTGTTGGACGCAGTGGGCAGCGGCGAATTGGTCGGCGCGGGAAGCGCGGTTGGCGCCGCAGTGGGAGTTGTCGTACAGCCGATGATGAACAGAATGGATGCAAGCGTGCAAAAAGCAAGCCAGCGGGAGAGACGAGCTTGAATAGCGACCTCCAAGGGAAAGAATTTCAGCGGGGACGCGCGCAGCGTGTTCCGATTCTAGCACAGGCGCGAATCAAATCCAAAAACGCGCCGAGACCCAAAGGGTTTTGGAACGCTCGCGACACGAATCGCCTTTGCGCTGTTAACCCTTCGGGTCTTGCGGCTATGAGATATATCCCAAATCTTTCAGCCGCTCGATGACTTCGCGCTCTTCGTCTTGCGAATAACTTTCGCCCGCCGCGCGCGGCGACGCCGCGCTGCCGCCATATTCCACTGCGCGCGCGTCGCTGAAAATTTCGCGCAGCACGCGCCCGTGCATGTCCGTCGGCACCGGCAAATGCAGCGCGTGCAAAATCGTCGGCGCCAGGTCGGTGAGATTGGGAGACTGGAGATTGGCGCCCTGCGCGATGTTCGGACCGGCGGCGATAAAGATTCCGTTCATGCGATGCGATGAGGAAACGCCGTACGACGGTTCGAGAATTTTGTTCGAGCCAAATTCAAAATCGCCGAACGCAATCGTTTCGAGATTTTTGGGCAAGAACAAAATGTCGGGCGCATCGTCCAAGTGCGCGCCGCTGTAGATTTCTTCTTTTTTCCAAATCTGTTCCACCAATGGCGAACCATCGGGCAAGGAGAGTGCGCGTAACTCGCGTATCAACTCCTCGCGCAATTGTTCATATTCCGCGCCGGGTTCGACAATGCCTTGCGGTTCGCGCCCTTTAAGATTGATGTGCACCTCGCCGATATAGCCGATGGAATACGCGCGCGTGTTCGCCCAATCCACATCGTTGAGCGAAAGGAAAAAGCGTTTCAACATGCCGCGTCCGCCGCGCCGCTTGTCCATCGTGCGCCGCAATTTGCCGAGACCCAGATGGAGCAAAATGCCGTACGCGGTGCGCGGCGTCAGTCCCGCGCCGAACGCGAGATTTTTGATTTGCGACGCGGGCGCGTTTTTGATTTTCAAATAACCGCGCTGTTTCAAAAAATTGTTGACGTACAGGAAATGGCGCAGCGGTCCGTGCCCGTGGTCGGACATGACGATGATGGTTGTGTCGCTGGGCAGTGACGCGACGAGTTCGCCGATGTATGCATCAATATCATGATAGATGTCGCGGATGCCGTGCTTGAATTTTTCCGGGTCCTCTTGATGATGCTGATGATGCGTCGCGTCATACGCCCACCACAAACCGTGACTTACCGTATCGGTTTCGGGAAAAACGAGCACGCCCAAATCCCAATCGTACTTGCGCAGCAAATAGGCGGCAGTTTTCGCGCGCTGTTGAATCGAATAATGCAGCGCGTTCAAAAAAATTTCGCCGCGTCCTCTGGAATACACTTCGTCGGAATAGACGACGTACTCGCCAATCGCCTGCGCGATTTCGTTTTTCAATTCGGCGGGATAGGTGTAATCGGATGCGCCGCGCGGCGTCAACATGCCCGTGACCATCAACCCGTTCAACGGCGTCGGTGGATAGGTGACCGGCACGCCCATGATGATGGATTGTTTGCCTGCGTCGCCGGCGATTTCCCAGATTGTCTTGCCGTCGCGGTCGTAACTCGAAATCGGCGTGAGGTCGTACGAGTTTTTGCGGCGCTGCATGAAATCGAACATGCCGTGTCCGCCGGGATTTTTTCCGGTCATGAACGAATTCCACGCCGACGCGGTGACGGGCGGAACGGTGGAGGATAATTCGCTCGACGTGCCTCTGGAGATGAGAGACCGGAGATTGGGCAAATAACCCTGCGCGACAAACGGATGAATCAAATCGAACGTTGCGCCGTCGAGACCGATGACCAAGATTTTGCTCATGTGTGTAACTTTGCGTTAGAGCAGATTCCGATTCGGCTTGTGGGATTTGGAATCGAGCATTTATGCGGTTCAGTCCGAAAACCCGCTAAAGCGTTGATTCCATTCCCACAAACGGATGTGGAAAGCGCTCTAAGACCTTTGAGGTATTCAACCCGAGTGCGCGGCTTGCGCATTTTCGGTCAAAACTTCAATGGTCTTGCTGCCGACGAGGTCTATCAATTCGCGCAAATCATGGATTTCGTGCGTCACTTTTGGCTGCGCGGGACGCGGCTGGCGTTTGGGGTTATACCAACACGTGTCAACGCCGTACGCCGCGCCGCCTTGCATGTCGGATGTTAAACTGTCGCCGATGAGGAGCACGTCTTGTTTGCGCGGCTGTCCCATGCGCGCGAACGCGTAATCGAAAAATTCGCGCGCGGGTTTCGCCGCGCCGCCTTCTTCGGAAATAATGAGTTCGGAGACAAACGGCGCGAGCGGCGAACGCGCCAAGCGCGGACGCTGAACGCGCGTCATCCCGTTGGTGGCAATCGCGATGCGGTGCGTTTGATGCAAAGCGTCGAGCGTTTCCCGCGCGCCGCGCATCAACGCCGTTTGTTCGGCGAGATGGTCAACGTATCGTTCCGCGAGTCCTTGCGGTTCGTGTAGTTGCAGCGCGTCAAAGAGCTGCGCGAAACGTTCGGCGCGAATTTGCGCGCCGGTGATCTCGCGTTTTTCAAAGCGCAGCCACAGTTGCTGATTGATGACGCGGTACAGTTCCAATGTGCGTGTGTCGTACGGCAGTTGAAATTCGTGAAACGTGCTTTCCAACGCGTTCTGTTCGGCTTGCGCGTAATCGAACAGCGTGTCATCCGCGTCAAAAATGAGCCATTGATAACGTTGTGTCATTCTCAAAAGTTTCTAGGGATGTAACAAATACGCGCCCGCCAACAACAACACAAGTCCGATGACGCGCGCGGCGTTGATTTCGATGCGCGGCATCCCGAACAAACCGAATTGGTCAATCACCAGCGCGGTCACCAATTGTCCGACGACGATGGCGGTGAGCGTCGCAGTCGCGCCGATGCGCGGCACCAACAGAATGGGCGCGAGCACGATGAGAATGCCGAGAATGCCGCCGAGATACAAATGCCATTCCGACGGTCCCGGCAAATTTCTCGAATTCGCTTCGTTCGGCAGAATCAAAATCAAAAGCGACACGAACGCGATGCTGACGAGCGTGACGATGAGCGTCGAGCCGAGTGTGCCGGTGCGTTTGCTGAGCGCGGCATTGATGATGCTTTGCACGGCGATGGTGCCCCCGGCGGCAACTCCAATGCCCAAAAGAAGCAAGAGGCGTGTCATGGGCGCCATTCTATCACGTTATTTTTGCCGCGCAGCCGAAAGCATCGAATAGTGCAGAACAGGGTTCCGCTTTCGACGGCTCAACAAAGCGTTAAAAAAAAAGTCTATTCTTTCACGCGGTCAACTCGCCGCACAAATCTTGCTGCATCAAGGCGCGCACTTGGTCCGGCGCGTAACCACTGCCAATCAAATAGTGCAATTTGGTCAATGCCGCAATCGGCGTCATGTCCGCGCCGCTGATGACGCCGACGCGCAATAACGCCGAGCCCGTGGCGTACGCGTTGAGTTTCACGGCGCCGCGCAAACACTGCGTACAGTCCACGATGACGACGCCGCGTTCGGTTGCGCGCGCGAACGTTTCGAGCAGCGCGCGGTCGCGGTCGGGCGCGTTGCCGGTGCCGTACGCTTCGAGCACGAGTCCTTGCAGCGGTGTTTGCAAAACATTTTCCAAAAGGCGCGCGGAGATTCCCGGAAACAATCGCAGCGCGCCGACAGTCGCGTCCAATTTCGCCGGCGGCATTTCCAAAGGCTGCATCGGCGTGGGGCGCACCGCACTCCAGTCAATTTGAATGTCAACGCCCACACTGCCCAACGCGGGATAATTCGGCGAATCGAACGCGTCGAAACCGACCGCGTTGACTTTGACGGTGCGGCAGCCGCGCAGCAATTTGTCGCCGAAATATAAACACACTTCGGGAATCGGATAATTTGCCGCGAGCAGCAGCGCAGTAATCAAATTTTCGCGCGCGTCGTTCCGCAGTTCGACCAGCGGAATTTGTGAGCCGGTGAGAATGACGGGCTTGTTCAAACCGCGCAAGAGAAAGGGCAGCGCCGACGCGGTGTACGCCATCGTATCGGTGCCGTGCAAAACGACAAAGCCGTCGAACGCGGCATAGTGTTCAAAAATATCCCGCGCAATGGCGAGCCATTCGCGCGGGGTCATGTTCGACGAATCGAGCAAGGGATTGTATTCGTGAAGCACGAATTCGGGCATTGCCGCGTCGCGCAGTTCGGGCATCGCGCGCAGCTGCGTTTCAAGAAAACCCGGCGCGGGGGCGTACCCCGCGCCGGTGTTGGTCATCCCAATCGTGCCGCCCGTGTAGGCGATGTAAACGCGTTTAGGCATCGAAGCATGTATTACGGCAATGGAATGTCCAATTGCTGACAAATCGTCTCGCCGTAAATTCGTTTATTTCGCGGTGACGTGGCACGGATGCGCGCCGTCCGTTCGCAGGGTTCATCCAAATCGAATGTTCGCTGCCTTCGCGCAACAAGCGGCAGCCATATTTTCGCCCCAGGTGATGACGCCCGGAAAATCCAGGACTTGTCCGTGCACTCCATGATCCAAGAATTTGTACATTGCCTTGTAAGTCAACATACGTGGCTCCATTCCATTATGCCACATCCACGAAATTCACATTCGGCGCTTTGTCCGCCGCCTGCTGACTGCCCACTGCCTTACGCTTCCACAAGACTCACCAAATTTTCGTCATACACCGTCTCGGTCGGCGGCTTGTCATCCCCATCTTCCCACATCAACGCGAAAAACCAAAGCGCGCCATCGCCGATGGAAAATTCGGCAGGTGTAAACGTCATCTTGGAATCGGGCGGCGGCTCCGACGAACTCGGATGATAAACGGCATCCCATCCGAATGCTTCTCCCTGCCACGCCGCTTGGCGCGCATGAAGTTGATTGGCAAAATCGCGTACGTCATCCAAATCGGGGATGAATACGGGAACAAAGACCGCGTAATCGTCCAACTCGATTTTAGCTCTGTAGATCTTGCCGTTTGTCTTGTTCCTCTCGCCAGCGCGCGAGGATACTCGCGGAATGCTTTTCAATAATTCTTGCGATTTCAGAGAGCTCATGTTCGCGAAATCCTTTATTCACCGCGATGCGAATCGGCTGCAATCAAAATTTGGCGTGCTTGCCGGTTTTGACGACATGGACATGAACTGGTTCATCCAAGTCTGCCGCGTAAAAGTGAAAACGATATCCTTTTTGGATGAAAACAGTTGGCATGGTTGTTATCATGCGTCCATAAATGTCACATTCGGCGTTTTCTCCGACTGACCACCGTTCACTGATGACTGATTACTACTCACCGGCATCGGCGCGTCTTTGGAACGGTCGCTGACGGGACCCATGGTGAAGGCTTTGACAATATCGCCTGTGTAAATCGCATTGGGTTTCACCTCGCAGCCCGCCCAGCAGCCGACGCATTTCTTGACCACGCGGCGCTGCGGCTCGATGTCTTTGCCAAACCAAACTTCTTGCAACGTCTGCCGACGCAAATTGCCGACGACGTTCGGATAATACACGCACGTCACCACGTCGCCGTTCGGCATCAGACGCATGTGATTGAACAATTCGATGCACGGCGGCTTTGGCTCTTCGATGCCTTTGAGCAGACGATTTTTCAAACCGTGCAAATAGTACCGCTGCACAATCCATTCGGGCACATCGTGAATCGCGTCGCGGCGGTCGAGTTGGTCGAAAATGTACTGCAATTGCTCCGGCGTGAAAGCGCTCATCGAAACGGAACGCATGTCGGGCACTTCGTTTTCTTTGGCGGTGTTCATGCGATAGAGTGTGTAATGGTCGGTCGCAATCGCGTAATGGACGGGGATATTCAATTCTGCCATCGCTTCGCGCAGCGGCACGATGTGGTCCCAATTGCGGTCTGAAATCGTTTGATTCACGCCGATATAGAAACCGTACTGGGCGCGCAATTCCGCGAGCGTACGCAGTGTGCGCAGCGATTTGTTGTACAGACCGCGATAGCCGCGAATTTCATCGTGACGGTCGCCCACCGCGTCAATCGAAACTTTCAGGTGCAATTTTTTCGAGCCGAAGGTTTTGACGAATTCGACGATGCGTTCGTACATCACGCCGGCGGTGGTGATGTGAAGCACCGTTGGGTCGGTCACTTCCAAAATGCTGCCGACGAGTTTGTCGAAATCGCGCCGCAAAAACGGTTCGCCGCCGGTCAAGCGGAGTGTGTCGAGTTTCGGCAGTTGCTTGAAAATCTTTGCCGCTTCTTCCGGCGTCATGTCGTCGTGGTCCGTTTTTTTCCACACGTCGCACATAAAACAGCGCAAGTTACAACGCCAGGTGACAATAAACGTGACCATGCTGGGCAGCGCAACGCGTCCCGCTTTGTTGTTGAGAATCGAAGTGGCGATATTACTGTAGGTTGATAAAGCCATTGTATTTTCGATTTTCAAATTTCGATTTTCGATTGTCGATCACATTTTCCGGATCAATCGAAAATCAAAAATCTGAAATTCACTCGTGTTGTCCTCTGCGAATGGCGGCGACCTGGTCGGCGAGAATGCCAAACATGAACATCATCACCGCAGAGACCAACAAGATGATGGCGCCGGAAGGAATGTTCGGACGCCCCAGTTTGAGACTGTCAAGCAGCCAATACAGAATGCCGATAAGAAATAACAATCCGCTGGCGGGCAAAAAAACTTTTAGCGGGTCGAACAACGCGATGATGCGGATGATGAGCAGCAGCGTGTTGAAACCATCGGCGACGCGCACACTGCTTTTGCCGGTCGTGCGTGGACGCACCGTAATCGGCAGGTAGGCAACATTATACCCGTCTTTGAACATGGCGAGTGTTAAAGTTGTCGTAAAAGAAAAACCGTTCGGCAGCAGGTTCAAAAAGTGCAGCGCCGTTTCGGTCGGCAGTGCGCGAAAGCCGCAGTTCAAATCGGGGATACGCGTTTGCGCCAAATAATTCGCGGTTTTGCCCAAAAGCCATTTGCCCGGTTTGCGCAGTGTGGGTGAACCCGCGCCGTGCGGTCTAACGCCGACTGCCATGTCGCTGTCGTTCAACGCTTCGACCAATTTGGCAATGTCGTTCGTGTCGAATTGTCCGTCCGCGTCAAATGTGACGACAATGTCGTGGTCTGCCGCGCGAATGCCCGACTTGAGCGACGCGCCATAGCCGCGATTGTGGCGATGCCGAATGACGCGCGCGCCCGCGTCCGCCGCCACACGCGCGGTCTTGTCAGTCGAGCCGTCGTCTACGACAATGACTTCGGCGCCGCGCTGCATCCACGCGCGCAATTCTGCCAAAACGCCCGGCAGACTTTGTTCCTCATTGAACGCGGGAATGACAATCGAGACGTTCGCGCGCGATTCCGTTTCAAGTTGCGTAGCGGGTAATGTATCGAGAGCAATCATTCAGTCCTGCTTGCCGCGTAGTTTTGCGAGTTCTGCGCGCAGCCGCGCGTTTTCCGTCTCCAATGCGCGCGCGCGCGCTTCGGCTTTGCGCGCAGCTTGTTCCGCGTCTCGCGCGGCTTGATAATTTTCATCCGGCGTCAAGATGATTTCATTAGTTGCGGGATGAATCAAGCGAAGCGTGTTATCAATTTCCTGCAGTCGCAGTCCCAACGCGCGACTTTCGAGACGACCTTGCGCGTCGGGCGCGATACGAACATATTCGCCGCGTTCCAGGTAGAACCCTTGCAGCGGTGGGTCCAAATCGGTGTGTTCGAGGTCATAGAGGAAATATTCTTGGACGCCGAGTTTCGCGTACAACACACGCTTGTTGCCCAAATCTTCCATCCACGTCGAATGCGAGGTGATTTCAAAAATCACCGACGGCGCGCGCTTTTCTTGCCACAGCTTGTAAACGCGGCGCGGCGTTTTATCCAAACCGAAAATAACATACACGTCCGGCGCAAAGAACGCGTTTGGATTGCCCTCTTCGTAATAAATCAAATTGTTCGCGCCGACATATACGTCCGGCGCATTGCGAAAAAAATCGCGCAGCGCGGACAACAAATAGGTAATAACCAAAATGTGCTGCAAGGTCTCTGCCATCGGTTTGCCATCCGTCTCGGGATAGTAAATGTCTGTCTTGGGTTCAAGCGATGCAATTGCCATCTTGGTGCCTCACTGTTCCACACGCGCCACTACATACCGATGATGCGCCCAAATGCTTTTGATTTGCCATGGGATGGGCGCGCGCTCCAGAAACGCATAACGTTCCATTTGCGCTTTGAGTCCCGGCTTTTTGCCCAAGTAATAGTCCATCGAACTCCACTGCCAACCGTCGCCTTGAAAACGCGCGCGCATCTCGGGCGCTTGAATGCCCAAGCGTTTCAAAACTTCGGCGGCAGGCATCACCGTATCGGGCCACGGCGGCACATCCAAGACGCCCTCGTCAATGATTCGGCAGTCCCAATCGCGCAAAATATTTTTCACGCGTCCGATGTTTGCCCATGACTCGTCCACATAGCGCACAAAATCTTTTTCCAAAACATACTTGCGCATCCAATAACCGACCTGCGCGCGATTCGGCATTGCGATGAAAACCAAATGGCGCGATACGCGCACCATTTCGCCAATCCATTTTTCCGGGTCCGGCAAATACCACAGCGCCGCCCAATTCCACACGAGGTCGAAAGAACGATTTGGGAATTCGAGACAGGAGAGTGGAGATTGGAAAACAAGCGTCGCTTTTAATCCCAATTCACTCCAAATGCGTTGGATGCCTGCAAGACGCTCCGCGTTATCGTCCACCAGTGTCACACTTGCGCCATGGCGCGCGAGCGAAACGGAATTGATGCCGCTCACGCCTGCCATGCCATAAATCGGCGCTTCGAGTACGGATTGCAGCGCGTATTTTTTTTGCAGCGCATCCAAAAAGTCATTGAGCATCAAACGCTCATAGACGAGCCCAAGCCCCTCATTGTAATCGGTCAGATATTTGCGCCAGCGTTCGGGCGGCGTTGGTTCAATGGGATGGTGCGCGGACATGGATGTAACTATATTCACATCAAGCGTTTTGTCGAAAATACAAATGGAGCTTAAAGGCTGAAGGTTGGTGAACGGTCAATCCGAACGTCGCGAGGAATCTCCAATCTCCAGCCTTTTTTTTAGGCGAAACTGACGACGAGTTTGCCTTCTTCCATTTTGGCTTTTTGCACGTTTAACGATGCGAGCGCGCGCGGCAAAATGGTATTGCGGCGGAAATTGCCGACGCTGATGGCGAGCTCGTCGCCAGCGCGCGTGAGATGCACGTCCGATTTCGCCGCGAACGGCAGTTTCAATTTCAGCAAATATCCTTGACCGTTCTTTTCAATTTGTTGGGGGCTGCCCTCATAGAACACGCGCGCGGGGTCCTCGCTGCCGTACAACACATCTGCCACGTGCCGCAGCATCGGCAAGCCGACGACCTCTTGGTCGAAAAATGGGACCTTGAAAATCGGTACAGGGCTGAACGATTCGGTAATCAGTTGTCCATAGCGCGCTTGCGCTTCTTTGAGCGCGGCGAAATATTCATCGGTGATGGAATCGGGCAGCACGCGATTGGAGATGATGAGGTCCGACGCAAAGCCGTACAAGTTAACATACGTAAACGTACGCTGGGCTTCTTTGATGACCATCTTTTCGGGATTCAGCACAATGCGCACCGACGAAGTTTTGGTGTCACTCAACAGTTTGTGCATGCGATCGAGTTGTTGAATCAATTCTTTGATGGTTTCGAAAACTTGGTCGTCGGGCATTGGAATGTCGGTGATACTGCGCATGAGCGGCGACGCAAACCGCATTGCCATCCGTTCGACGGGAAAAATGTGCGTGAGATACCAACGCGCGACTTCAGGCAGTGACAATAACTTGAGCGTCTCGCCGGTCGGCGCGCAGTCCACAACAATGACGTCGTACTTGCCCGATTCGGCGAGGTAGACAATTTGCAAAAGCGACGCCAGTTCGTCCATGCCGGGCAGAACGCTCACTTCGTCGGCAATGAGTTCGTCCACGCCGCGCCACTGGAGAATCGAGCGAAAATAGTCCTGCACTTTGCCCCAATACTTGTCCATTTGGTACAGAACGTCAATTTCCTGCGCCTGCAGTTTTGGCGCCAACTCGACCGGTTCTTTGCCGATAGGCATATCAAACGAATCGGCGAGCGAATGTGCCGCGTCCGTCGAAATGACAATGGTGCGATACCCCAGTTCCGCGCAGCGTAGGGCGGTTGCGGCTGCAACCGATGTTTTGCCCACGCCGCCTTTGCCGGTATATAGAATAATTCTCATCCAGACCTCAATTCTATCCCGTGATTGGTTGTCCTACGAATACAAGGCATTATGTACGACTAGATTATACCCATAAGCGGCGGATAAAATAAAATGCCCGCATTGCGTGCGCAATGCGGGCACGGAGCGGAATCTCAACGTTCCGTATCAATGCGCCGTTACGGTAAAGGCGTGAACCGTCATGGCGGACGGGTCGGGCGTATAACCGGGTTTGTCCATGTTGGCGACTTGGATTGTCCAAATGCCGGTAGCTGCTTTGCGGGGGATGGTACAGCTGAATTGTCCACTGCCCGTCTCATCGGTGACCAGCTGTGCTGTACACATGACACTGTTGTCGGGCGCATTGACGGTCATGGTCACTTGAGCATAGTACGTGTTGCTGCCGTCGCCGTTTTTGACGTGTGTTTGGATGACCATAGTGTCGCCGCGTTTGAACGTGTCGGCGGCAGTAAACTTGCCCCTTTTGTTTTGCGTGCCCGAAACGATGGAATCAACGCCCATCCATTGCGTCGGGATGATTAGGAAATCGCTTTGCGCCGAATTCCAATGTGTGGACAGATACGAGCCGGGCGTGGGATTAGTATTGAAATAGTCGTCGTGGTCGCAGTCGAAGCGGCTTTCGTGTGACGAGTCGCAGATGTACTGCATTGCCGGCGCGGTGCTGCTGTCCTTGTAGCACATCACGTCGGATTCGTCGTAACAATGCCACGCGCCGGTGGTATGCGGAGCGGTCAGTTGCACGCCGCCGAGGGTATGCATGGTCTCGTGCGCGGCAGTCCAAGCGCCCCAACAACGCGCGTCCACACGCGCATAATTCGAGCCCGAATTATTCAGGTTGTTCGAGAACGGAGAATCGTCAGCATACATCGTCGCGATGCCGCAGTAGACGCTCGCGTCTACAAAAAGCAAATAGTTGCGGTCGCCGCGTCGAAAGCCAAGATTCATCAATTCGGTCGTCGTATTGACGATGTTGTCGTCGCCGGTGGGACTGAGCACGACATTTTCGACAACGGGCATACAGTTGGCGTCATGTACAAAGCGCAAGTGGCGCTCTCCACCGGTCTCGGCGGCGCTGAGGTTGTAGATTTGGTCGGCGCCGGCTGCCCACTGTTGAATAGAATTGAGATATTGGTCGTAACGGTCGGGTTGGTCGGCGGCGCGGACGTACATGACTTGGATGCGCTTGCCGCTTTGACCGTCGCCGTCACATACCACTTGGGCGGCTGCCAAATTTTCGGCTAATGGGGCGACCGACGCTTCAGCCGTGGCGCCGAGCGGAATTGGGTCGGGACCGTGTGTGCAGAGTGGGCGCTTGGAATTGGGCGTGCGCACGAGATAACCATTCGGGCAATCCGCGCGTGTGGATTTGACGAGACCATCGTACACCAAACCGCGCGCGGGCTGATTGGGCGGATTGGGATTTTGCGCGTTGGCAACATTCGACGGGGCGTTGAAAAGAGAAATGAAAAGGGCGAACGCGAGGCTCAGGAGAATGAGAAGGTTGCGGCGAAAATGTCCGTGACGATGTGTGAGGTTGGTTTCATAAGAATCATCGTCGAAATGCGGTGAACGAGTATTCATCGAGTGCGCTCCTGTAATCAGCGGGTGGCAGCGCACTCGGGAGCGGTTGATGCATCTTCCGCGCGTAGAGAGTGCGGTCCCCCCGGTAAATGGTTTCCACGTTGCTTGCTAGAAACCAGATCACCAGAGCGACCGGTTTCCATTCGGCGGTCCGGCAGCCATAGGCACAGCGCGCAGCGCTTGACCCTTAGGCACGTGACTTTGCGTCTACAACTTTCGTTGTATTTGCCTTTATCGTGGAAAAGTGATTTTGTATTTTTTAATTTGAGGCGGATCCATTAGAGATACCGCCGCAAGCACGAGCATAGCGTACTCGATTCGATTGCTCCTTCCAATGGCGATTTGGTCATGGGCAAGGGGTACCATGACGCGAAAATTTCCAATTTTTTATTTATGTATTTTGTCAAAGGGCTTGACAAGCTGTGATAAAATATTACGAGTAGTTGTTTGAAACTGCTTCCGGGGGGAAGCGGAAAACCGAATACTGGATGCTGTGAAACTCTACTGTGGTGCGCCGGCTACGTACCTATGTGGACGCCTAAGGTAGAGTGGAGCGAGTGGCGTAACCGACCGTGAGTACCGCAAATGCGATACGCACGGTTTTTTATTTTCTGAAAACCGAATACGCTTTTTTTACGGATGCGATGAATCTCTACGGCGCCGCAAAATGCTCGCGGCAAATCTGGACGCCTCACGTAGAGTGGAGCAGGTGGCGTAACCGACCGTACCTTCGATTGCAAGTACGGTCGGTTTTTTTGTTGAAGCATATTGGCAAACAAGCAGCGGCACCGAGATGCTTGGCTCGGAATATTCATCCCAAGCAAAATTCACAAGTTCGTACTTTGAGGAGGTATCATGTTTTCGTCCCCCGCCGGGTCTCAAGGCAAATTGGTTCGTGTGATTGGATTTGTGGTCGTTCTGCAAATCCTGCTGCTTGGCACTCTCGCGTTTTTGCGTGTACCGAACGCGCTGGCTAGCCCGTACTTTAGCTACACAATGCTGACCTGGAATTCGATTGGCTTGGACTCGAACAAAGTGACCGACGGACCGAATCAGTTTCCGGTGGGTTGGCGCGTGTGCAATACGTCCGGAACGGCACAATCGAACGTGCAGACAACATTTACATGGGGAACCAATCCCAATCCAAACTACATTGACCTCTCGGGCAATTCCACCATCAGCATCGGCACGCTCGCCAGCGGGGCATGTCAAGATGTGTATTACACTGTAACCATTATGCGGAGTTCGAGCGCGTACGGCTTTACGCGTCCGTACACCATAACGGCGTCGTCTTCCACGATTACCACTGACTCGGGGATTTCGCGCACTCTGCGCGTTGAGAGCCTGATCTCTCAAAATCGAAACGGGACATATAATGTCACCGGACCGACCAATGTTACGGTGGGACAAATCGTCACCTACACCGTCCAGGCATTTACAGCAACCAATGGCTATTTGTCGTGGGAAAGCTACTTGAACTTTCCGCCTTCCGCGTTCCAGATTCTCTCGACTACACTGACCTATCCGAAGCCAAGTGTAACCACAGTGCAACAGCTTTGGGACAACAATTGCGCATGGAACGAAATCACCTTGAAATGCGCAAACAGTAACAACGGCGGCGGCGACCCCGATTGGGTGACCTATACGGTCAGAATTTTGAACGCACCGGGAACCTACGCGCTGAACAACCTGGTCTATGACTTGACGAGCGATAATAACAACACAAACTATCACTATAACAGTGATTATGCTACTCCACGCATTACGATTACGGTGACGACCCCCACTGCGGTGAACCTCGTTGCCTTCAAAGCGCGCGCGGTGAAAAAAGGCGTGAGCGTGAAATGGACTACCGGCACCGAACTCAACATGGTGGGCTTTAATGTGTGGCGCAAAATAGGCAAGGGCGAGTGGAAAATCATCAATCCGGAAATGATTGCGAGTAAGAATATTGAGACACCTTATTACGGCGCAACCTACAAATTCCTCGACAAGTCCGCCAAGCCCGGCAAGGTGTATCAATACAAACTCGAAATCATCACCGCATCGGGTTCATCCGACTGGAGTGATGTCGTCAGGGTCAAGTAACTCTTGTTCTGGGGGAACGGGGTGCATCGAACCGGTTACGATGCACCTCGTTTTTTTCGTACAGACCCGAAAGGTTTTTTCAAAACCCTTCGGGTCTCGCACTTTTGACGTAATGTTTGCTCCTACTTATAATCATTGAGTCGGAAGCAAGTTATTCCCATGAAAGTCTATTTGCAAACGCTCGGCTGTAAATTGAACGAAAGCGAGCTCGAAGCGTGGGCGCGTGATTTTGCCGCGCGCGGCGACGAGGTTGTGGATGACCCGCGCCTTGCCGAAACGATTGTGCTCAATACCTGCACCGTCACCGCGCAAGCCGCGCGCAAATCGCGTAATCTCGCGCGCCATCTCGCGCGCACCAATGCCGACGCGCAGATTGTGCTGACGGGCTGTTTTGCGACCATGTCGCCCGCGCAAGCGCAAACGCTGCCCAACGTCGCGCTCGTCGTTCCCAACGCCGACAAGGACAAATTGGTCCAACTCGCCGGCGCGCGTTGGCGCGACCTCGATTTTCAAATCGCCGCCAACGGCTGCCGCGTGCCCGAAGCGGTGAGTGGCGAATTACCTCACCCCCAGCCCCTCTCCTACGAAGAGAGGGGAGCCTTACGCACGCGCGCCTTTGTCAAAATCGAAGACGGCTGCAACATGTCCTGCGCCTACTGCATCATTCCCCTCGCGCGGGGCAGAGCGCGCAGCCGCCCGCAAAACGAAATCGTGGACGAAATTCAACAACTCGTTGACGCGGGTTATCAGGAAGCCATTTTGACGGGCGTGCAGATTTCGGACTATCGGCTTGAGGAAAGGGAAAAAGGACGCGGGCGTTTGCGCGGTTTGTGCGATTTGGTCGCGGCGATTCTGACGGAAACTCAACTGCCGCGTTTGCGCCTCACTTCGATTGCGCCGTGGGACTTGGACGAAGCATTGCTCGACCTGTTTTCCGACTCGCGCTTGTGCCGGCATCTGCATCTGTCTTTGCAAAGCGGCAGCAGTACGGTGCTGCGGCGGATGCGTCGCCCGTACACGGCGGAACAATTCGCGGCTGCTGTCGCGATGACGCGCGCGAAAATTCCCGACGTCGCGATTACAACCGATGTCATTGTCGGATTCCCCGGCGAAGCGGATGTGGAATTTGAGGAATCGCTTGAATTTGTGGAACGGATGCAGTTTGCGCGTGCGCACGTGTTCTCGTACTCGGCACGACAAGGCACAGTCGCCGCGACCTTGCCGCTGCACGTGGACGACTTGACCAAAGAGGCGCGCCAAAAAGCAATGCAGCGCGTGGCGGATGACAGTTTGCGCCGCTTTGCGGAAAAATTCGTCGGACGCACCCTGAATGTATTGTACGAAGCACAAACTCCCTCTCCCGTTGAGGGAGGGTCGGGGTGGGGTCTCTGGTCGGGCTATACCGACAATTACATTCGCGTGGTCACGCGCAGCACCGATGATTTGAGCAACCGCATCGTTCCGACGCGCCTCGTCGAAGCAGTTCAGGATGGCGCGCGCGGAGAATTGATTCCGAACTCTGAATTCCGAACTGCAAAGTCCGCTTTTTGAATATGCCTTGTATTTTCTGTGAAATCGCCGCGCGTCGTGCGCCTGCCAACATCGTCTTTCAAGATGAACATGTTACCGCATTTACCGATTTGCACCCGCGTGCGCCCACACACATTTTGATTATTCCCAACATGCATATCGAATCGGTTGCGGCAATGGACGACGACGCCAAAGTGCGCGCGGCGGCGGAATGTTTGCGCGTGGCGCGTGAGCTGGCGGCGGCGCGCGGTTTGAACGGCGGCTATCGTCTGGTGACCAATGTCGGCGCGGATGCGGGGCAGTCGGTTTTTCATTTGCATTTTCATTTGCTCGCGGGACGCAAAATGAGTTGGCCCCCCGGATAGTGCGCATTCACATATGATTCAAGAGAAATTTATCCGAAACTTTTCGATTGTTGCCCATATCGACCACGGCAAGTCCACGCTGACCGACCGTTTGCTCGAATACACCGGCACGCTTGCCAAACGCGAAATGGTCGAGCAGGTGATGGACCAAATGGAGTTGGAGCGCGAAAAGGGCATCACCATCAAAGCCAAAGCCGTGCGGATGTTGTACAAGGCGGACGACGGCAATGAATACGAATTGAATTTGATTGATACGCCGGGGCATGTAGATTTCACATACGAAGTCTCGCGCGCGTTATCCGCGTGTGAAGGCGCGATTTTGGTTGTGGACGCGACGCAAGGTGTGGAAGCGCAAACGCTTGCGAATCTGTATCTTGCGCTCGAAAACAATCTCGTCATCATTCCCGTCATTAACAAAATTGATTTGCCCGCCGCGCGCCCCGACGAAGTGGCGCAGGATTTGGAAAACTTGCTCACGATTCCCGCCGCAGAAATTATTCGCGCGTCCGCCAAAGAGGGCATCGGCACACGCGAAATTTTGGAAGCGGTCATCGCGAAAATTCCGCCGCCGCGCGGCGACCCGACCGCGCCCGCGCGCGCGTTGGTGTTTGATTCGCATTATGATGCGTACAAAGGTGTCGTCGCGTACGTGCGCATGGTGGACGGCGAATTTCGTAAAGGCGACAAATTGCGGATGATGTCCAACAATCGCGATGTGGACGCGCTCGAAGTGGGCGTTTTCCGTCCAAAATTGGTAGCGGCGGATGCGCTCACTGCCGGCGAAGTGGGTTATGTGGCGACGGGACTCAAGAGTGTGCGTGAGGTGCAGGTCGGCGATACGCTCACGCTGGCGGCGCGTCCTGCCGAACATCCGCTTGCCGGTTTTCGTCCCGCCAAACCGATGGTGTTCGCCGGTTTCTATCCCGCCGCGACCAACGATTATCCGCTGCTGCGTGACGCGCTCGACAAATTGAAATTGAATGATGCCGCATTGACGTACGAGCCGGAAACATCCGCCGCGCTCGGTTTCGGTTTTCGCATCGGATTTCTCGGTCTGCTGCACATGGAAATTATTCAGGAGCGGCTTGAACGCGAATACGATTTAGATTTGATTGCGACCGCGCCCAGTGTCGAGTATCATGTTTTGAAAACGGACGGTGAGATTGTGACGGTGGACAATCCCGCCGCTTTGCCCGACCCCGATTCAATTGAAGAAATCGAAGAGCCGTGGATGAAAGTGTCCGTGTTCACGCCCGCGCAGTACATCGGCACGGTGATGGATTTGGCGCGGATGCGGCGCGGCGAGCAAAGTAAACTGGAATATTTAGACCCAGAACGCGTGCGGATGGATTTTGACCTGCCGCTTTCGGAACTCATTATTGATTTTTACGACCAATTGAAATCGCGCACGCGCGGCTATGCTTCGATGGATTATCAATTCGAGGGCTATCGCGCGGCGCCGCTGCAAAAGTTGACGATTCTGCTGAATAACGAACCGGTGGACGCGCTCGCGATGATTGTGCATAAAGATTACGCGTACGCGCGCGGCGCGGCGTTGACGAAAAAACTCAAAGCAGTGATTCCGCCGCAATTGTTCCCCGTGCCCATCCAAGCCGCCATCGGCGGACGCATTATCGCGCGCGAGACGATTCGCGCTTATAGAAAAGATGTCCTAGCCAAATGTTACGGGGGCGACATTACGCGCAAGAAAAAATTGTTAGAGAAACAAAAAGCGGGCAAGAAACGCATGAAGCAATTGGGCACCGTCGAATTGCCGCAAGAGGCGTTTATGGCAGTGTTGAAATTGGGTGACGAGTGAATGAACGAAACCGTTGAAATCAATTGGGTGCGCGGAGAAATGTTTGCGGGGCGCGATCGTTACGGCAATTCAATCGTCATCGGTTCGACCCCCGGCGACGCCATCGAATTCAAAGGCGTCAAGCCCTCCGATTTGCTTTTGCTTTCGCTATTGGCGTGTTCGGCGTATGATGTCATCAAGATTATCCAAAAACAGCGGCATCGTCTGCATTCGCTGCGCGTCACGGCGACGAGTCAACAAGCGCCGCACCCGCCGTACGCATTCGAAAAGATTCATTTGCATTACCATGTGGTCGCGCACGGTCTGAAAGCCGAGCAGCTGCGTCACGCGATCGAATTGTCCGAAACAAAATATTGTTCCGTGTACAATACACTCAAGCACGGCGTTGAACTCTCATCCGATTTTGAATTGGAGTCAACATGAACTCTGTTCGCCATCCACAACGAAAATCTCCCCTCGCCCGTTGGGCGCGGTTGGGGAAAATGAACCCCCCCCTCGCCCGTTGGGCGCGCGGTTGGGGAAAATGAAAACCCCCCTCGCCCGTTGGGAGAGGGGCTGGGGGTGAGGGGTCATTTTCGAATCAGAGCGAATAACAAGTTCATTACGCGCGGAGCGAGAAATCCCCGACAGTTGTGTCGGAATATCTTACTGCGTTCGCAATGACAAGCGTACATGAATTCCTACAAAAATCTTAAACTCCAAACCGATACCAATATCTTGACGGTTTCGTTGAACCGCCCGCAAACGTTGAACGCCATCACGCCCGAATTGATGGACGACCTTTCGGCATTGTGCGATGAGCTGCAAGAAAACGCGGATGCGCACGCGGTCATTTTTACCGGCGTGGGCAAAAGTTTTTCGTCGGGTATTGATTTGAATCTTTTCGTGCAGCAGTTGTCAGATTGGTCGCAAGACGACTTGCGCGTCATGATTCGCCGCTGGCAAGAAACGTTCAACAAAATCGAAGCCCTCCCGCAAATCACCATCGCGGCAGTGAACGGCGTTTGTCTCGGCGCGGGTGTGGAATTGATTCTCGCGTGTGATTTTCGCATTTCGTCGTCGCGCGTGATGTTTGGTTTGCCCGAAGTCAAATATGGCATCTTGCCCGATCTTGGCGGCATTACGCGTTTGACGCGCATGGTCGGTCCGGCATGGGCAAAAGAAGTGATTTTGCGCGGGCGCAATGTGAGCGCGATGGAAGCCTTGCGTATCGGCATGGTCAATCGCGTTGCCGACCCCGGTGATATGCCGGGCATTGCGCGCAATTGGGCACAACAATTTGCCAAACTCCCGTTCAAGGCATTGTCGCACGCGAAAAAATTAATCAACGCGACGTATGACACACAGCTGCCGCAAGCGCTCAAAGCCGCCGAATACGCGCAGCTGCAATTGATTGGCTCGGAAGAATTTGCGGCGGCGGTGGCACAAATGCTCCAAGAGCGCATGGGCGAAGCGCCCGACCCCGAACTGTGAGACCGCGCAGGTGTTGGACACCTGCGCGGTTTTTGTTAGAATCGCGCACAATGATTCGGCGCGAACAATGGATGGAATTCGTTCTCCTCGCTGTGACGCTCGTCCTCGCCGCGTGGCTGCGTTGGACGGGCTTGGCGTGGGACAGCGGATATCTGTTTCATCCCGACGAACGCCAAATCGTTCTCGTCGTGTCCAAACTGGAACTGCCCGCGAACTTACTCGAATTTTTTTCACCCGACAGTCCGCTCAATCCCAAATTTTTTGCGTACGGCTCGTTTCCGCTGTACCTGCTCCGTGTGTTGATGCCGTTCGCGCCGCCGACCCATATCGTCGGTCCATGGGCGGATGACCAACTCGCGCGGTGGGTCTTGTTCGGGCGTTGGCTGTCCGGTTTGTTTGATTTGGGCACGCTGGTCGTCACATACGCGTTGGGACGCCGCCTGTACGGCGGACGCGTCGGTTTGATTGCCGCCGCGTGTGTCGCGTTTTCGGTACTGCACATTCAACTCGCGCATTTTTACGCGGTGGACACGCCGTTGACATTTTTCACCGTCGCGACAATATATGCCGCCTTGCGCGCGGCGGAAGCGCAAAACGCGCGCGTGCCGAAAAAATGGTTGGCGCTGGGCGGCATTTTGTTTGGACTCGCGCTGGCGACCAAAGTCACCGCGCTGCCGCTGCTCGCGCCGCTGGCGTACGCAAGTTATCGCGCGACGAATGCGCCGCCGTGGAAATTTTCGCGTACGCGTGTGCTCGAAATCTGGCGCGCGGCGCGCCGCCCGCTGCTGGAAATGGTCGGCATTGCGCTGCTGGTGTTTGTCGTGACACAGCCGTACGCGTTAATTGACTGGTACACCTTCGGGCGCGACGTGATTCGCGAAGCGTTGGTGGCGCGCGGCTGGCTCGATTATCCGTACACGCGTCAGTTCCACGGCACACTGCCGGTCGTGTACCAAATCGCGCAAAGTTCGATTTGGGGCATGGGCTTGCCGCTGGGAATTTCCGCGTGGGGGGGGGGAGCGCGGTTTGTTTATCAGTGGTGGAAAATGCGCGCGTGGCGCGACGCGCTGCTTGTCTCTTTTGCGTTGATTTATTTTTTCACCATCGCGTTTCAACTCGCCAAATATTTGCGCTATGTGCTGCCGCTGCTGCCGATTTTGTACATCATGGCGGCGTGCGCGTGGCTGCGTCTTTGGGAAAAACGGTTTATGCGCGCGCGTCTCGTTTTCGCGCTTTGCTCTTTCTCGCTTCTCGTGGTCTCGTTTCTCTTTTCGCTCGCGTTCATCCAAATCTATGCGCGCGAACACACGTGGCTCGCCGCGTCGCGTTGGATGTATCAAAACATTCCCGCCGGGGAAACGCTCGCCGTCGAAGAATGGGATGATGCGCTGCCAGTGCTGATGCAGTTGGCGGACGGGACGCGGCGCGGTTCCGAATATCGGCAAATTGTTTTGCGCGTGTACGACGACGACACGGACGCGAAACGCCTTGCGCTCGCCGACGCGTTAGCGCAGGCGGATGTGGTGATCCTGGCAAGCCAGCGTTTATATGGCAGCATCGGGCGCAACCCGACGCGCTATCCGCTGATGAATCGCTACTATGAAAAATTATTCAGCGGGGAATTGGGTTTTGCGCCGGCGATGACGACGCGCAGCGATATGAATTTGTTTGGCATGACGATTTGCGATGACCCGTTCGCGGGTTTGGCGTTTGACGTGTCGCGCGTGCGCGCCTTGCTGCCGCCAAACGCGTGTGTGTGGAATTGGGGTTTTGCGGATGAAAGTTTTTCGGTGTACGACCATCCCCAGCCGATTGTGTTTGAAAAAGTGCGCGCGTGGCGCGCGGACGAAATCGCGAAATTGCTCCAATGATGTGCGCGCCGTTATTCTACGGCTTGAAGCGGTTGACGCGTCCAATGAAGCATCAAGCCGTTCACAATGAATGCGGCGGCAATTGCCGCCGCATACGCGACAAACAGCGGCTGTGTTGTAATTACCGTATGGATGACCAGAAAGAACGCGACGCTGGCGTACATGCCGTTCGCAAAGCCGCGCAGCCATTGAATCGCGGCGGGTGCGCCTTGATGGCGCTGCGCAAATACGCTCATGACGGTCGCAAAAATGGGAAAGGTCGCCGCGAGTCCGCCGAGTCGCGGACCTAGAATTTCGCCGAGCGCGGTGATGAGTAAAACGAAGGTCGTCGCCGAAACCAAGCGCATCGGCAAATCGTATTTTGGCGGTTGAATGCCGTTTGCGATGATGCCCGTTTGCGGCAAAAGGCGAATGACCAATGCGATTTGCAGCGCGGTCACAAGCAGCGTTGGCAGCAGTCCGGGTTTTGTCGCGTCAAGCACAAAAACCTCGATAAAAAATGCCGCGAGCGCAAGCGGCGCGCAAATGGACCATGCCGCGCGGCGCGCCAAATACGCATAGACGAAAACGAACGCGCTGATGGCAGCCATCCCGCCCATCGAACCGACCGCCGCTTGCGCGGCAAAGTTATTTCCATATTCCAACGCAAACAAAAACGAAATCGGTCCCGAATTGAGCGGCAGTCCCGTAAAAATTCCGCTGACGCGCTGTCCCCATTTGCGCCCCGCGAGCGTGAGCAGCAACGTCAAGACCGGCGTCAAAAAAAGTTTCAGCGCGAACAGCATTTCAGACCTGCTCGGTCTCCCACACTACCTGCACCTTGTCTTGCAAGATGCCAAAAAACCAACTGCCCAGTTTGACCCAGGCGACGTGCCGCTGTCCGTACTGGTCATGCACGACGACGCGATACACGAATTGACCGCGCGAGGCGTTCCAAAAAAACGGTCCTTTGAAAAAATGCCGATGCTCGCGCCGTTCGATTTGCAATTGATTGCGCGCTGCCCACGCGTCGAGCATCTCTTCGGCGCGCCCGTACTGCCACAGCACCGAGCCAAGCGCAAAAAAGAGGACGGCTGCGAGTCCAAGCGCGAGGAATATGTTCAGATTGATATTGAATGGCATCCCGTGTCTCCGCCGCCATTATATACGCGGATGGAGTTGTCGCCGCGCTGAATCAAAAAACCTCGAAGGTCTTGCTGACCTTCGAGGCTTTTGGACAATCAAAACTGTGTCCACAGGAATTGATTAGTGACTTCGTGGTGGAACATGATTTCCGCGCGCTTGATGCGCGTGCCCAATGCTTTGGGACAGCGTTCGGCGGATGCGAGTTTCAAATCGCGAAACTTGTCCGCGTTGTCGTCGCCCAGCACACTGCGGAGGAATTTGCTGGCGTTGAATTTTTCGATAGCGTCATAGATGTTGTCTGAAAGGTAACGCTTCTGGTTGCGCAAATCGGACGCGCCTTTGGGCAGCGGACCTTCGAGACCGGTCTTGAGCAGCGCATAGATTGCCATGTACGGATTCGCGTCGGGAGCAATGGAACGCACTTCGACGCGCGCCGATTTTTCGTTGCCAATCGGAATACGCACCATCGCGCCGCGATCAATGGGTGAGGCTTTGATTTGGTTCGGCGCTTCAAAGTGCGGATCGAGGCGGCGATACGCGTTGACGCTGGAATTCAAGATGAGACAGAGTTGGTCGCCGCTCGCGAGAATGCGGTCCACAAAATTCCACGCGAACTTGCTGAGATGTTCTTCGCCTTTGGCATCCCAGAAAAGATTTTTGCCTTTGCGCGAAACGGAAAGGTTGGTGTGCATCCCGTTGCCGTTAACGCCGGTGACGGGTTTGGGCAAAAACGACGCGGTCATATCGAGACGGCTCGCGACCTGGCGGCAAATCAATTTGTACAATTGAATTTGGTCGGCGGCGATGGACGCTTCGGTGTAACCGTAATTCATTTCGAATTGGGACGGCGCGACTTCCGGGTGGTCTTTTTCGTTGGCGAAACCCATCGCGCGCTGAACCTCGGCGGCGGTGTCAATGAACATGCGCAGCGCGTCGCCGGGCAGCGAGTGATAGTAGCCGCCCGTGCTCACGAATTCGAATTGTCCTTTTTCGTAATACGCGCGTTCCGCGTCGCGTCCTTTGAACAAAAAGCCCTCGATTTCGTTTGCCGCGTTGCATTGCATTTCGTCCCTGTCCCACAGTTCTTTGGTGTAGGATTTGAGGCGCACGCGCATGTCTGCCGAATACGGCGAGCCGTCGCGTTCCAAAACATCGCCAAAGACGAGGACTTTGCCGGGACCGAAAATATCGGCGGGGAGCCAATAAAACGCGTGCCAGTCAATGCCGAGCCGCAAGTCGGATTCCGCTTGACGCGAAAAGCCGCGTACGGAGGAACCGTCGAACGTGAGGTTGTCTGCCGACTTGACCAAGAATTTCTTGTCATAGTCGAGCATGTGGAGGCGACCTTCGAGGTCGGTAAAACAGACCGTCACCGCTTTGATGCGTTTTTCGTCGGTGAGGTACTTGATGCGTTCTTCGCGCACCACGTCTACCGCGACACGCGCCAGCCGTTGCCTTTTGGCTTCGAGGTTCAGCTCCTCGAGCTGGGCGTACGGAAGTTCCATAAAGTCGCGCAATTCAGTGCTCATACAGAGAGACTCCTTTGATTTGAGCCATCCGTCATTGGCGCTCTATTTGATTTTCACGTCGCGGTGGGGCAGGTAGATTATACGCGGCTCGGGGAAAAAACAAAAAAATGGGCAAAGGAGAAAATGTTGTTAGGCAGCGGCAGTGGTTTCGCGCTCCAGCCACTCCAAATAGCGCATTGCCTGTTCAAAGGTGTCGCCGCACATTTCGCGCATCGGACGCAAACGCGCGCACACGGCAGGGCGTTCGGGCGAATCGAAAATGGCGCAGCGATTGTCGGCGGTCAGCTGCACGCAGCGCACACCCGCCGGTTTGCCGTTGGGCATTCCCGGAATGGGGGATGAAATCGAAAGCGCGATGCAGCACGCGCCACAGCCAATGCGACAGTCCATGATTCAAACCAGACCTCAGGGGTTTTGGAAGCATTTTGTTTTGATTGGCGTTGTTACTGCAAAACCCTTGGAGTCTTTTATGCTCTCGTTTCGTCAATCCAACCAACGGCATTATAATAGCGCGCATCGCGCAGCGCCAAACGGATTGACGCCGCGCGTATTCTTGCGGAGAAAATTTTTGCTCAAATCCAAACGCTTTTGGCTCGGAATCGTCATCACGATTGTCTGTCTCGCGCTGGCGTTTCAAGGCATTCAATTGGATAAACTGCTGCAATCGTTCGAGCAGTTCACGTGGTGGTGGCTGCCGGTGCTGATTGCGACGTTCATGGTCAGTTATGTGGGGCGCGCGTTTCGCTGGCAAGCGCTCTTTTTTCCGTACGCGCCGCGCTGGACGCGCGTATTCGGAACCTTGAACATTGGCTATTTCTTGAGCAACATCACGCCCGCGCGCATCGGCGATTTTGCGCGCGCGTACTTGCTCGGCACGCTCGAAAAAATTCCCGTCGCGCGCGCCTTGTCCACCGTCGTCGTCGAACGCGCGCTGGATGGGTTGACCGTCGTCGTCTTGCTGCTGGTGATGCTGCCGTTCATTCCAAATGTGCCGCCGGAATGGGTGAACGGCGGTTTGATTTTGGGAGCGACCGGTCTGGTGCTGTTGGCAGGTCTCGCCGTCGTCTCGCTGCAGCGCGAACGCGGCATTGCCTTTTTGCGGAAATTGGCATCGCCCTTTCCGTTCCTTCAGCGCGAGGGACTTTGGCGCTTTATCGAACATTTGATTGATGGTTTTGCGGTCATTCGCGCGCCGCGTCCGCTGTTGGTTTCGATTTTTTGGTCGCTCGAAGTGTGGCTCATCGCCTCTGTGCTCGCGTGGTTCACGATGTTTGCGATGGGTATTGAACTGCCCTTTGCTGCCGGCGCGCTGGTGCAGGTCGCGGCGGCGCTCGCCGTTACCGTCGCGGCATCCCCCGGACAATTGGGCGTCTTTCATCTCATCGCCGTCGCGGTCTTGACCTTGTACGGTGTGGACCGCAATCAGGCATTGGCGTATGCGTTCGTGATGCACGGCATTACGTATTTGATGTTGATGGCACTCGGTCTGATTTCGACGTGGCGCGAAGGCGTTGACCTTTCGCGCATTCAAGACATCAGCGCGCGCAATCGCGCGGTGGATGAAACATCCGCGCCGGACGACAGCGCGGGCGATGATGCCGAGACGAAAAAGGATGACGACGCGCCCAAACCGCGTCAATGATGTTGGAATGACCTCTGCCGTTTGGAGCAACGCTTGAAGATTCTGGTCACGTTAACGTATTACTATCCACATTGGACCGGTTTAACCGCATACGCGCAGCGCCTGGCGGAAGGTTTAGCCCAACGCGGGCATCAAATCACCGTCCTCACCTCTCAATTCAAACCCACCTTGGCGCGTGAGGAAATGCACAACGGCGTACGCATTGTGCGTTTGCCAACGCTGATGCATCTGAGTCGCGGCGTCATCATGCCGGGTTTCATCGGCGCGGTGAATCGTTTGGCAAAGGAGCATGATGTGCTGCAGGTGCATACGCCGATGTTGGAAACCAATTTGGTGACGCGCCTCGGTTTGCGGCACGGCAAGAAAACGGTCATTACGCATCACGGCGATTTGGTCATGCCCAACAATCCAAAAGACCAATTCATCGAACGCGTCATGACCGCGTTGATGATTCAAGGCGAACGCGAAGCGGCGCGCATTACCGTGCACAGCTGCGATTATGCGGACCATAGTAAATTCCTCTCGCCGTTTCGCTCCAAACTCGAATGCATCTATCCGCCCGTCGAAATTCCGGAACCGCAGCCGGAACAAGTGGCGCAGTGGCGCGCGCAGCTGGGTTTGACCGACAACAAGCTCGTCGGTTTCGCCGGACGCTTTGTGGAAGAAAAAGGTTTTGATTTTTTGCTGCAAGCGATTCCGCTCGTGCGCGCAAAAATTCCGAAGGTGAAATTTGTGTACGCGGGCGAAATCCATGTGGTGTACGAGCATTTTTACGCCAAATGGCAACATCTGGTCGAACAAGAGCGCGAGAGCATCGTGACGTTGGGCTTGCTGCTCGAGCCGCAAAAATTGGCGAACTTTTACGCGATGAATGATGTATTCGCACTGCCGAGCCGCACCGATTGTTTTCCGAGCGTGCAAATCGAAGCGATGTTGTGCGGCACGCCGGTCGTCGCGACGAATATTCCGGGCGCGCGCGAAGTCGTGCGCGTCACCGGCATGGGCAAACTCGTCGCGCCGCGTGACCCGCAAGCGCTTGCCGAAGGGTTGATTGAGGTTTTGAATCATCGCGCCGCGTATCAAAAAACGCGCGCGCAAATTCGCCAAGTGTTTAATACGGAACGGACGTTGGACGCGTACGAGAGATTGTTTGAATCATTGATTCGGTAGGGCACGACCGCTGTTCCGTGCCGACCGCTGTTTCGTGCCGACCGCTGTTTCGTGCCGACCGCCGTTTCGTGCCGAACGCTGTTTCGTGCCGAACGCTGTCGAGAACACGCCGGTGGTGGCGTGCGGCGGCGAGTGTGCTGTAGAAAAAGCGATGAGCGTTGACCAAGCGCGTTTGATGCGCCTTTTGCAAAACGAAGCCGACATGGGTTTCAAACGCCGCGTGCGTTACATGTTTCAAAGTCTGGATCTTCAACCGACGGATCGCGTATTGGACGCGGGCTGCGGGCGCGGTTTTTTTATGAAATATGTGACGGAACTCGCGCCGTGCCATTTGATTGGCGTGGATTTGGAGTTTGACCATCTCGAAATCGCGCTGCGACAAAATCGCGCGAAAGGCGCAAGTGTGGCGCGCAGTTATATTGACCCGCTGCCATTTCCCAATGAAACATTTGACAAAATCATTTTTAGCGAAGTGTTGGAACATCTGCCCGACGATTGGGGCGGGTTGAATGAAATCAAGCGCGTGTTGAAACGCGGCGGTCTGCTGTTTCTCACCGTGCCGAATCACAATTACCCGTTCTGGTGGGACCCGATTAATAAAACGCTCGAAGCGCTGTTTCACACGCACATTCAAAACGGAACGTTTGCAGGCATTTGGGCGAATCATGTGCGCTTGTATTATCCCGACGAAATCAAAGCGTTGGTGACGCGTGCGGGGTTTGAAATTCGCGCGTTCTACCCCATCTTGCATTATTGTTTTCCGTTCGCGCACAATCTTGTTTATGGTTTGGGCAAGCCGTTGTTTGAAAAAGGAATGCTGCCCGAAAACATGCGCGCGGCAGCCGACCGCTTTGGCGGCGAAAGCGCGCAGCCGGGCGCGTTGAATCCGGTGCGTCTCGGTTTGAATTTGTTCAATTGGATTGACCACTATAACGAAAATTTGACTGAAAACACTTCATTCATGATTAATGCTTTGCTGCTCCGCAAACCTTAGATTCCTTCATGGTGCGCATTCGCATACGTTTCACCGAGATTCATCGGCGCGAGTGGGTCACGCTCGCCTTTTTTACTTTCGGCTTGGTCGTTGCGTTTTTGACGCAGCGCGTCATTTATGACAATGGCGCGTCGTTTGCCGCAGGGCTGATTTATTTCAGCGCGTTTTTGTTTCTCCTCGCCGCGTACGGACGCGGCAGCAATGTCATCGCAATCCCGATTCGTCCGCCGACGCGCGCGGTGCCGGCGGCGCAGCCCGCCAACCCCGCGCGTTGGCTGTTTGTTTTTCCTGCGTTCGTTTTTGCGCTGATTGCCTTTTTCGAGGCGCGTCCCAATCAATTCACGCTGCTCGGCACCACCGCGTGGCTGACCAGTCTCGCGCTTTTTTTGATCGCGGTCTGGGAAGGTTCGCCGCTCGACGTGTTGCGCCAAGTACGCGCGAAAATTTCCGTTTTGTTTCGCCGCGACAAACGCGGGCAGCGCGCGCGCTGGTTAATCGTCGCGCTGCTCGGGATTCTTGCCGTCGGCGCGTTCTTTTACTTTTATCGTCTCGACGCGATTCCGGCGGAAATGACGAGCGACCACGCGGAAAAATTGCTGGACACGTACGACGTGCTGCACGGCAAATTTTCGGTGTTCTTTGAACGCAATACCGGACGCGAGCCGTTACAGTTTTATGCGAACGCGCTAGTCGTGCTCTTGGGCATTGCGCCGCTCGACATGCTCGCCTTGAAAGTGGTGGGCGCGTGCGCGGGCGTGTTGACCATTCCTGCCGTGTTTTTGCTCGCGCGCGAAATGTTCGACGACGAAGTGGGCTTGCTCGCCGCGTTTTTGTTTGCCGTCAGTATCTTTCCGGTGGCGATTGCGCGCATCGGCTTGCGTTATCCGCTGTCGCCGTTGTTTGTCGCGTGGACGTTGTATTTTTTGTTGCGCGCGCTGCGCCGCCAAACGCGGAATGATTATTGGATTGCGGGCGTGATGCTGGGGCTGGGCTTGAACGGCTACAGCCCGTTTCGCGTGGTCGTGCCGCTGGTGTTTTTGTGGCTGGTGCTTTGGTTTTTGTTTCGTTTCAATGTGCGCGTCCAAAATCTGGCGGCGTTTGTCAAAAATTCGGCGGTGCTGTATGGCGCGGCATTGCTTGTGTTTACGCCGCTGCTCGGGTACATCTCCGCGCATCCCGCCATGTTTGCGTATCGCATGGCGACGCGTTTGACTTCGCTCGAAGCGCCGGTGGTGGGCAATCCCGTTTTAATTTTTTTGGACAACAACTGGCGCGCGTTGGGCATGTTCAACGTGCAGGGCGATGTGGTGTGGGTGAATTCGGTGCCGAATGTGCCGTCGGTTGATTTTTTGTTGGGCGCGTGTTTGTTCGCGGGCGCGCTTTACGCTGCCTATCGTTTGCTGCGTTATCGCGAATATCCGTTCGCGCTGATTTTTGTTGCCGTGTTTGTGCTGCTGCTGCCTTCGACGTTGGCGCTCGCGTTCCCGGAAGAAAATCCGAGTGTGGTGCGCGCGGGCGGGGTCGCGCCGTTCATCATGATTCTTGCCGCGCTGCCGCTGGCGTTGTGGCGTAAACAATTCGCGCGGCTCGGCGCGGAAACGTTCGGCATTCTTTTGGTGGGTTTGGTATTGTTGGGCATCGCGTGGACGAATTACAATCTTTATTTTTACCGTTACGACGACGAGTTCCGCCGCGCCGCGTGGAATTCCACCGAGATTGCCGAAACGCTGCGCGACTTTGCGGTCAAACATAAGGATTGGGAACACATTTACGTCGTGTCCGCGCCGCATTGGGTGGACTATCGCGCAGTGGGTATTCATCTGGGCAATTTTGATTTTCACAGTCATCTTGTCGAAACCGTCGAGCAATTTGAAGCGCAGGCGCGCGACCCCGCGCCAAAACTGTACGTGCTCAAGAATGAAGATTTGGAAGATGTGAATTTGTTGGAACACTTGAATCCCGGCGGCATTGCGGTGCGTGTGGATTCGCGTACGCCGGGGCGGGACTATATCGCGTTTTATACGCAGGGGCAATGACCCCCCCTCGCCCTTTGTGGGGGTGCGGTGTGATTTTCAAACGAGTGGCTGTGCTATAATTTGCCGTCTGAAACTTGAGAATGGAACGCCGCATTTTTTTTCCGCTGGGGTTTGGCGCATTGGGGATGCTGCTCGGCATCCTTATCGGGCGCTGGTTTATGCCGGACCGCTATGGTCTGGTCACAATGGTGCTGTTGGTATTCGGCGGGCTTGTGACGGGCGCGCTGTTGATGGGTGCGGTCATGGGCGTGCGCGCCGCGCGCGGCGCAAATCCGGTTCGCTCGTCGTCGTCCGACGCGTCTGCTGATTCTGCTGCGGAGTCTCTCGCGATGAATGTGTCCGCTCCGGCGGGCGTGTGGCAAATGCAAATCGGCGAAAGTTGGCTGCGCGTGCGCTACGATTCCGAATGGTGGACGCGCACGCGCGCAGGATTGCGCGAAAATGCCGCGCCGACGACCGCGTCGTTGCCCTGGTTTTCCATCGGCTGTTTGTTCGGCGCGGTGACGTTGGCGTTGTACGGACAGTTTGCCTTTACTGAACCCAAGAGCGTGGGCGTCGGATTGTATGCGTACTTGTTTGCTATTTTTTGTTTTGTGCTGCTCGTGCTCGCGGTGGATGTGACGGCGGCGCGGGGGGTTCTACAAAATGCTGTGGTCAATGCCAGTGACGCGCCGCGTCCGCGCGGACGCGGCGCGTTGATTGTGCTGGCATCACTCGGCGGCTTGATTGCGGCGATGGTGGGCGCGACGACCGCGTGGAATGCGCCGCAAACGGAAAATATCGTTTTGTGGATTGGCGCGATTTTGTTGTATGCGATGGCGTTTGTGCCGTGGTCGCGTTTCGCGCGCTGGCTGCGCGCGCGGGACATGCAGCCAATCCGCGCGCGATTGTCCGCATTGTGGCGGCATCGTTTTGAAATGCTGGCGCTCGCCGCGATTGTCGCGGTGGCGTGTATCGTACGCTATTGGCATCTCGCGTGGATTCCGGGCATCTTTGGCGGCGACGAAGGCGAGATGGGTAACGAAGCGCTCAGCATTCTGAACGGCGAGTTGAAAAATCCGTTTGTCACAGGTTGGCTTTCGCACGCCACACTCTTTTTCTTTGTTCAAGCGTACTCGCTGGAAATTTTTGGCAAGACCGTTTATGGCTTGCGTGTGTTGAGTGTGATTGGTGGCACGCTCAGCGTTTTCATCACCTATCTATTGATTCGGCGCTTGTTCCATCGGCGGCTCGCGCTCATCACGGCGGCGCTGCTTGCGGTGTACAACTTTCACATCCATTTCAGTCGCCTCGCGCTGAACAATATTTTTGATGCGGTCTTTGCGCCGCTCGTTTTGCTGTTGTTGTATGTCGGATTGGAATCGCGGCGCGCGGCGTATTTTGCCGCAGCGGGCATGGCGATGGGGTTGTCTATTTATTTTTATCACGGCGCGCGGCTTATTCCGATTGTTGTGGCGTTGTTTGGCGTCTATTTGTTCTTGGTCGAGCGCGACACAATTCTCAAAAATGTTTTGAATTTCGTTTGGATGGGCTTGGGCGCGCTGATTGTGGCGGGACCGCTGCTGTATTTCTTTTCTTTGCATCCCGCCGATTTTATGGCGCGCCTGACGCAGCGCGGCATTTTTCAATCCGGCTGGTTCGACACGCAAATCAAAAATGGCAGGGCGGCGAGTGAGGTGCTGTTGGACCAGGTGCGCCGTTCCTTTCTTGCGTTCAACGCGTTCCCCGACCCGACCAACTGGTTTGGCACGGGGCTGCCGCTGCTCGACCCGCTGTCTGCGATGTTTTTGGTGTTTGGCAGTGTGTACGGCGCGATGCGGTGGCGCCAAAAGAATTTGGCGTTAATGTTGATTTGGCTCGTTTCGGGAATTTTTTTTGGCAGTACGCTGCTTGAAAATCCGCCGACGAGTCCGAGTTTTGTGATTGTAACGGTGCCCGCGATTTTTTTCGTCGCGCTGGGTCTGGAGAAATTGCTGGAATTGGCGGGACGCGTCTTGAAGCCGTTGGCGCGCGTGCGTGGGCAAGTGGCGGCGTTGTTTGTCTTGTTGTTTGCCGCGTGGAATTTGGGATTTTATTTTATCGAGTACACGCCGCGCTACAGCTACGGCGGCGAACCGAATTGGGTGGCAGGCGCGCTGGTCAATTATTTGGAAAAGCGCCACGATAAATATCGCGTGTATTTTGTCGCGCCGCCGTACATTTATTTGGGCATCGGCTCGCGAAAATTCATGATGCCGAATCTCAACGGCGAGGATGTCTTGGACCCGATTCGCAGCGCGGACGATTTGGCATTCGTGCGTAAGGCGCGTCCGGCGCTTTTTGTCTTTGTGCCCGCGCGCGCGCAGGAATTTCCGATTGTGCAACAAGAGTATCCCAACGGGATTGTGCGCCATTTCAACAAGCCCGACGGCAGTCCGCTCTTTTTTATTTATGAAGTCAATACGCCCTAATCTGGCATTCATGCGCGCGGGGTAGAATCGCGCGTGCGTCGGGCGGTGTTTGCTTTGGATGCCTTTCTTGCTCCTCTGAAAATCACCTCTCACCCCCAGTCCCTCTCCCAAAGGGCGAGGGGCGCAGAAAAGTAAAAGTTGTACAGGTGAGTATGTCGAACGCGAATGAAACAATCCAATTGGCAGCGGCGGAGCCGCACGCGAGTGCGCGGCACGATTCTTGGGCATGGCTGTCGCGAAACCGCGTTGCCGTTTTGCTGGCGCTCATTTTGCTGCTGGCGGCGGTCTTTCGTTTCACCGGCGTCAAATGGGATGACGACCAGCATTTGCATCCCGACGAACGCTTTTTGACGATGGTTTCTTCGACGATTCGTTTGCCCTCCTCGCTGGGCGAATATTTTGATACCGACAAATCGCCGATGAATCCGTACAACAATAATTTCGGTTCGTTCGTGTACGGGACGGCGCCGCTGTTTGTTGTGCGCATCGCCGCCGAGTTGGTGCATCAAACGGATTATTGGAATATCAATATCGTCGGACGCGTTATCTCGGCGCTGTTTGATTTGTTCACGTGCGCGATGGTGTTTGCCATCGGGCGGCGTTTGTTTGGCGAACGCGTCGGTTTGTTCGCCGCGTTTTTGTACGCGTGCGCGGTGCTGCCGATTCAAGAATCGCATTTTTTCACGGTGGACGCGTTTGGCAACGTGCCGATTGCGCTGGCATTTTGGTTTACGCTGGACATTGCGGAAGGCAAACGCGGTTGGTGGGCGTACATTTTTGCGGGCATCGCGTTGGGATTCGCGGTGGCGTCGCGCATCAATTTCGCCGCGTACGCTGCCATTATTGTCATCGCCGCGCTGATGCGTTTGGCGGCGCTGTTGAATCCGCTCCAACGCGTCGGGCTGACTTGGGCAAACAACGCGCCCGACGCGGCAAAAACGTACGCGACGGACGCGGAAGCAGTCATCGGTGAGCAGTCGTCAATTATCAGTGAACCGCCGAACATCAAGACCATCGCGTTGGGTCCGTTGATTATTGAAATCGAATCGCGCGCGCGCGAACGCGGTGAGGTGGAAAGCAACGCGCTCGATACGACGCAGTTTTGGAACGCGCTTTTTTATGTCGGCGCGGGTTTGGTGTTTGCCGCGCTGGCGTCGCTGTTGATTTTTCGCGTCGCGCAGCCGTACGCGTTCAAAGGGCTGTTCGGGCTCAATCCCAAATGGCTCGATGATATGAAATTCATCAGCCAATTGATTAGCGGCGAGATTGATTATCCGCCGAGCGACCAATGGACCGGACGCGCCGCGTATCTCTTTCCGCTGTACAACATTTTCAATTACGGCTTGGGCATTCCGTTTGCGACTGCCGCGTTGGGCGGTTTCGTCGTCGGCGTGTACGAAATCTTGCTCAAGCGCGAATGGAAGCATTTGTGGTTGGTCTTGTGGATTGGCGGTTTCTTTTTGTATCTCGGTCAGCAGTTTGTGTTGGTCGTGCGTTATTATTTGCCGCTGTATCCGTTCTTTGCCATCTACGCGGGCTTTTTCATTTTTTGGTTGTGGGACCATGCGAAAGCATTGCGCGTGCCATGGAATCAAATCGCGCGCGGAGCGGTCGGCGCGTTCATCGCCGCCGTCGTCGGTTACACGTTGTTTTGGGCGGGCGCGTTCACTTCGATTTATACGCGTCCGGTCTCGCGCATTGCCGCGTCCGATTGGCTCAAAGCGAATGTGCCGCCCGGCGCGGTGATTGCGAACGAGCATTGGGATGACCCGCTGCCGTTCGGCGGTTATCAAGGGCTCACGTCGTCGAGCGACGGCTTGATGGACAATTACGGCGAAGATGGTCCGGAGAAACGCGACCAATTGCAAGCGTGGCTCGACGAGGCGGATTATATCGTTCTCTCCAGCAATCGTTTGTACTTGTCCATTCCGCGTTTGCCGCGCCGCTATCCGTTGACGACAAAATATTACGAGTGGTTGTTTAACGGCGAACTGGGTTTCGACAAGATTCAAGAATTCACATCGTACCCGCAGTTGTTTGGGATCGTCATTAACGACGATTCGGCGGATGAAGCGTTCACCGTCTATGACCATCCGAAAGTTTTGATTTTCAAAAAGACGGCGCGCTATTCGCATGACAATACCGCGCGTTTGCTCAACAGTGTGGACCTGTCCGAAATCGAAAAGCTGAAACCGATTGATTACGTCGCATCCAAAGATGGTTTTCGTATGTCGCCGGAATTGATGGCGGCGAATTACGCGGGCGGCACGTGGTCGGACATTTTCAATCCGCAGGATTGGGTCAATCAAATTCCGGTCCTCGCGTGGTTGGTCGTCGTTTGGGTGATTGGGCTGCTCGCGTATCCGTACGCGTTTGTCGCATTCCGCCAATTTACAGATCGCGGTTACGCGTTCACCAAGACCTTGGGCGTACTCGCGTTCGCGTGGCTGACGTGGACGCTGGCGAGTTATCGCGCGCTGCCGTTCGAGCGGACGACGATGCTTTTGGTGTTGGCGTTGATGCTCGTCGGCGCGGCAGGGATCGTGTGGTTTCAACGCGACGCGTTCGCGCAATTTCTACGCGCGCGTTGGAAATTGCTGCTGGGCATTGAGGCGGTGTTTCTCGCGTTCTTTGCGCTGGATTTGGCGATTCGCTACGGCAATCCCGATTTGTGGCATCCGTGGTTTGGCGGCGAAAAGCCGATGGATTTTGCGTACTTGAACGCGGTCATCAAGACCACGTATTTCCCCGCGTACAATCCGTGGTTCGAAGGCGGATTCATCAATTACTATTATTTCGGGCAGCTCCTCAGCGCGACGCTGGTGAAATTTATCGGCATTGTTCCCGAAGTCGCCTACAATTTGCTGCTGCCGATGTTTTTTGCCATGACCGCAAGCGGCGCGTTTGGCGTTGCCTTTAATCTGATGAATCGCAGCGAGAGCCAAGAGACTGGTGGCTCGAGGCTTGCACTCTCCAGTCTCCAGTCTCCAATCTCGCTTCGCGCGATTTTTGCTGGGCTCATCGCCGCTGTTTTTGTCCTCATCATCGGTAATCTTGGACAGGTGGGTGTTTTGTTCGAGGGCTTGAACAAATTGGGACAGGCGCACGGCGGCGCGAGCGGCATCTCGAATTTCCTCACGGGCTTGTTGACGTGGCTCGGCGGCAGTGAAATTCCGGTGCCCATCGGCAACTGGTATTGGACGGCGACGCGCGTGATTCCCGACACGATTAACGAATTTCCATTCTTTACGTTTGTGTATGCCGATTTGCACGCGCATCTCATGGCGCTGCCGGTCACGCTCGCCGCGTTGGGGGTTGCCGCGCACGCGGTCTTGAATCGCGCACAGTTGAAATGGTACGACCTCGGCATCGCGGCGATGGTGTTGGGCTCACTGCGCGCCATCAACACGTGGGACTATCCGACATATCTCATGCTTATCGGCTGCGCGATAGGGATTGGCTATTTTGCGGAGCGGCGCGCGGAGGATACAGCAGAATTTTCGTGGAGCGAATTGATTCAGCGCTATTTGTGGTTCGTCGTGTTGGCGTTCGTGCAAGTTGCCATCGTCGTGATGCCTACGAATGCGGTGGGTGTGCGCGTCACGCTCGATATGGCGATTTATTTTCTCGTTTTGGTGTTTGCGTTCGCGCTCGGCATTGCAAAATTTGGATTGCGTCTTGACGCGCGTCGCGTCGGTTGGGATTTGGGCTGGCGGATGGTGGCGTTGATTGCTCTGTCGGTCCTGTTTTATTTGCCCTACATTCTCAATTACGGCACGGCGTACACAAGTGTGGAATTGTGGAAAGATGCGCGGACGACGTTGAGCGATTATATTGTCGTGCACGGTATCTTTTTGTTCCTCACCGCGTCGTACTTGATTGTGCTGGCGCTGAACAAATCCGCGCGTACGCAAAACGCGTCAGCCGCACCCATCTCCGTGAATGCGCTGCTCGACGGCTGGCTCATTTATCTTGTGCCCGCGCTCGTCGTGCTCGAAGTCGGTTTGCTGTTTCTTGGCTTGACCGTGTTTGCGCTCGTCACTCCGTTGGTCGCGCTCGCCGCGTGGATTCTTTTGGACAAGGAAACGGCGCCTGTGCATCGTTTTCTCGCGCTCGTGCTGTTGGCGGCGCTGCTGCTCACGCTGATGGTCGAAGTCATTACGCTCAAGGGCGACATCGGGCGCATGAACACGGTGTTTAAATTTTATTTGCAGGCGTGGGTCTTTTTCGCGGTTGCCGACGCGAGTGGGCTGGCGATGGTGTTCCATTCGCTCTGGTTCCGCGACCCCCAAACCGACGCGGTGACGGGACAAACGCGTGCGGGCGATTCGGCGGCGCTGCAAACGCTCAAAGCAGGTTGGTGGGGACTCGCCGCGTTGTTGATTCTGGCGGGAATGTTGTACGCGCCATTCGCGGCGTGGGCAAAAGTGCACGACCGTTTTGTCGCCGACGCGCCGTCGAGTTTGAATGGGCTCGATTACATGAAGCAGGCGACGTACAACACGCACGACCAAGATATTGTGTTGCAGCAAGACTATCAAGCGATTCAATGGCTGCGCGAAAAGATCAAAGGTTCACCAGTGCTTGTCGAAGCCAATGACGGTTTGTATCACTGGGGCAATCGTGTTTCCATCAATACCGGCTTGCCGACAATCATTGGTTGGGATTGGCACACCAAACAGCAGTATTCGTTACTGCCCGGCGAGATTGTGGACAATCGCATCAACGACGTGCGGACGATTTATGAAACGACCGACCCGACGGAAGCGCTGGACTTGATGCGGCGTTTTGATGTTTCGCTCATCTATGTCGGTCCGCTCGAACGCGCGCTGTATGACCATGAGGGCTTGGGCAAGTTCGACGCGCTGACGGCAGCGGGCGCGTTGAAAAAAGTGTACGACCAAGATGGCGTGCAAATTTACGCGGTGAGCAGCCAAGTCGCGCAGGTGGTGAAATAGGAATGTTCTATCTTTTGGTGTGGTGGCTGCTCCTTCTTCTCATCGGTTTTGCCGCGCTGCCGGTGACACTGCGCTTTTTGCGTTTTTTGCCGGACCGGGGTTATGCCTTTGCCAAACCGCTCGCGCTGCTGCTGTGGGTGTATCCGTTTTGGCTGCTCACCGCGCTGGGCTTTTTGCAAAACAGTTTCGGGGTGCTGGCATTTTTGCTCGTCGCCCTCGCGGCGGCGAGTTGGGGCTTTCTGCGCGGACGCGGCAGTGATTCGGTCGCAATATGGCTGCGCGAAAATTGGCGCTATGCGCTGATGGTCGAAGGCATCTTTCTCGTCGCATATTTGGGCTTTGCGTATTTCCGCGCGTTCAATCCCGAAATCTCCAATACCGAAAAACCGATGGAGTTCATGTTTTTGAATTCCATCCTGCAAAGCCCAACCTTTCCGCCGCACGACGCATGGCTTTCGGGGTTTGCCATCAGTTATTATTATCTCGGCTATGTCATCGTCGCCGCCATCGCAAAGCTGGGCAATATCCCATCATCGTACGCGTTCAATTTGGGATTGATCATGACATTCGCGCTGACTGCCGTCGGCGCATTCGGTCTCGTGTTCAATCTTGTCCGCTGCGCGCAGTCTCGCGACAGTGCGCGCGCGTCAACGCGTTCGCGCGCGCCGTACGTGTTTGGCATCCTCGCCATTTTTCTTTTGCTCATCATCGGCAATCTCGAAGGCGCGTTCGAGGCGGGCTATAACGCGGGTATCGGCTCGCGCGATTTTTATGCCGCGCTGGATTTGCACGGTTTGGAACAAGTGGAACCGTCCGGCTCATTCGTGCCGCAAGACAGTTGGTGGTGGTGGCGCGCGTCGCGCGTGGTGAATGACAAGACGCCGAACGGCGATGGACACGTCGAAGTGATTGACGAATTTCCGCTGTTCAGTTTCTTGCTCGGCGACTTGCATCCGCACGTGCTCGCGCTGCCGTTTGGTCTGCTCGCGTTGGCGGTCGCATGGAATGTGATGGCGCGTCCGGTGGTTGCGCGCGAATCGGCGGAGGGCGACACCGAAAATCTTGTTTCGACCATTGCCGCGAAGGTTGTCACGCCGCGCATGGCGTTGACGATGTTGGTCGTGGGTGCGCTCGGAATGTTAAACACGTGGGATGTGGTCACGTACGGCATCATCGTTGCGGCGGCGTTTGCGCTTCAGCAATATCGCGCGTCCGGCAAAGCGACGCGCGCGATGTTGGCGAGTTCCGCCGCGTTTTTGGTCGCGTTGTACATCGGCGCGTTTTTGTTGTTCCTGCCGTTCTATTTATATTTTTCGTCGCAAGCGCGCGGGATTGCGCCCAACATCTTCAATCGCACGCCGCTGCATCAATATCTCATCATGTTCGGCTTGTTCATTTTCGTCGCGGCGAGTTTTGCCGTTGTGCTGCTCTCCCAGCAAGCCAACAAACGCCGCGCGCTGAATGAGATGGCGCAATTCGCCGTGCCGCTGCTCGCGGTGCCGTTCGCCATCGCGCTGCTCGGTTTCATCGTGTTGGCGCTGAACGAATCTTTGCGTAATTTGCTCGCGGGCATTTTGAATGTCGCGCCGCAAGATGCGCCGATGCAAGTGCTCGGCGCGTTTACGCGATCGTTTCTCTTGAGCCCGGGCACGTTTCTTTTGTTGGTCGTGTTGATTGCGGCGATCGCCGCGTTGGGGCGGTTACAATTGGTGAGTGGAGAGACCGCGAATCCGTCACAGCGCGCGGCGGTGGTGTTTGCGCTGCTGCTCCTGTTGATCGGATTGATTTTGACGTTCGGCGTTGAATTTTTATACATTCGCGATACGTTTGAAACGCGCATGAATACCGTGTTCAAACTGTATTATCAAGCGTGGCTGCTGTTGGCGATGGCGGCGGCGTTCGGCGTGTTTTATATTTGGCAAACGGTGCGCGGGACGGGGCGCATCGTGTGGTTTGGCGCGTTCGGCGTTTTATTCGCGCTCAGCATGGTGTATCCGGTCTTGGCACTGCCGAATCGCGCGAATTATTTCAAGCCCGACGCGCGCGCGGGCGTACCGACGCTTGACGGTTGGGTGTGGGTGCGGAGCGCTTTTCCCGACGATTACGCGGCGATTGAATGGATGCGCGCGAATGTCCCGCGCGACGCAGTGATTCTCGAAGCCGCCGGACGCGAGTACTCGTTCGACGACCGCGTATCGGTGGCGACCGGATTGCCCACCGTGTTGGGCTGGGGTGGGCACGAATTGCAGTGGCGCGGCAATTACGACGATGCTGGTCCGCGCGAAAAAGATGTGGAACAGATGTATCGCTCGCGCGATGTGAATGAAACGCGCGCGCTGTTGGACAAATACGGTGTGGATTATGTGATTGTCGGCAGCATTGAACGCGACAAGTATCAGCTCAATGCGTCGCTTGTGAACAAGTTCGAGAAACTGGGCGAATTGGTGTTTGAGCAGGGCACGATGCGCGTATATCGCGTCGGCGCGCCGCAATAGCGCGCGTATCTTTTGGAAAGGAATGGCGTCATACATTTGAAATCGGATGTGCCAAATTCCCCTCCGCTCGATGCGGCGGCGCTGTACGACCGCTACGCGCCCGCGTTGTATCGCTATATCTATTACCGGCTGGGCGCCAAATCTGTTGCCGAAGATTTGACGGCAGAAGTGTTTGTGCGCGTGTTGGGCGTAAAAAACGCGCCGGACGATTGGCGCGCGTACTTGTATCGCATCGCGCACAATTTGGTAGTGGATTATTTGCGGCGCAATCCTGCCGTGTTCGAGGGCATGTCTGAAAGTTTGTTGGACGAACGCGCGGACCCGGTGGCGCACGCCGAGTCAGAAGACGAACGCCGCCGCTTGCGGCGCGCCATCGCGCGTTTGACGCCGGAACAACAACAAGTCATCGTCTTGAAATTTGTCGAAGAAATGTCGAACGCCCAAGTCGCGCAGATTTTGGGCAAACCCGAAGGTGCGGTCAAAGCGTTACAGCATCGCGCCTTGATGAATCTGCGCGCGTGGCTGCGCGATACGCCGGAAGCGCGTGTGTGGAAACGTTGGAATGAATCGGTATCCGCCTCCTGAACATTCGTACGGTCATTTGGAAAAACATTTGCGCGTGCTCCAACACGCGCCGCCGCCCGATTTGACGCGCGGACGCGCGCGGTTGTTGGCAGAAATGGACAAGCGCCGCGCGCGCGTGAGCCAAATGCCGCGCCGCGTCACGTTTGCCATGTCGCTGGGCGCGGGGTTAGCGGTCATGCTGGTGATGACTCTGTTTGTGCTCGCCTTTGCGCCTGGGAATGTGGCTACTGTAGCCATGACGCGCACAGATACGCTCCGCGCCGAAACATTTGCGCCCGCCGCGCAGCCGGGCAGCGCGCAGACGCCGCTGTGGAATGCAGACGCGCCGAGGTGGATTGCAGGAACGCCCGCGCCCAACATCGTGCCGGAACCGCCGCACGCGCCGTCGTTGACCAACACGCGCCCCAGCGCGCCATTCTCCACCGATTGAAATGTCGAAATCACGTACTCGAAACAAAACGCGCAATTCTCCTTTCGCGCCTCAAATCAGAACGACGGAAACGTCTGCTGCATCGGTTGTCGAAAGCGATGCGGGGATGTTGCAGCCTGCTCTCGCGCCGACGTACCCGCGCGCGACGGCGAGCGCACATGCTGTGACGCTTCGTTCGTTGACGAATGTGTTCACGCTCCAAGTCGCGGTGTATGTTGTCATTGCGCTCGCCGCGCTGTTCCTGCGTCTCGTGAATTTGGATGCGCGTCCGCTCGCGCCGGCGGAAGCCAAGACCGCGCTTGCCGCGTGGGAATTTCTGAATGGCAAGCCCGTCGGCGAATATGCAAGCCCCCTCCTGTTCACGCTCGATTGGCTCGCGTTCTTTTTGTTCGGCGCGTTCGATTTGACCGCGCGCGTTTTGCCCGCCGCGTTGAGCGCGCTGTGGGTGTTTGTGCCCGTTTTGGCGCGCCATGTGTTGGGGCGCACGGGCGCGGTGTTGGCGGCGCTTTTGATTGCGTTTTCGCCGACGCTGCTCTTTTTCAGTCGCAATTTGTCGGGCGCAGATTTCGCGGTCGGCGGCGCGTTGAGCGCGTTGATTTTGTTGTGGAAATATCAAGAATCGCAAAACACACGCGCACTGTATGCTGCCGCGATTTTGGCGGGACTCGCGCTGACGGCGGATGCGACAGCGTATGCGGTTTTGGTTGGCGGCGCGTTGTATCTCGCGTACGCGTGGGTGTGGAGCCGACGCGGCGGAAGGCAAACCGAAGCCGCGCAAACATCCGACGCGAACAGGTGGCGCAGTCCGTACGCGCGCGCGGGCGCGTTGTTCATCCTGACGTACGTTTTGGCGGCAACGACATTTTTGTTGAACCGCGATGGTTTGGGCGTCGCGTTCAATCTGTTGGGCGTGTGGTTGTCCGCGTGGTCGGGAGTCGGCGCGTTCACGACGCCGCTGAACTTTTTGTTGGTGTATGAACCGCTCGCGTTGATTTTTGGTCTCGCGGGGTTGGTGTTGGCGCTGACACTGCGCGGGCAAGAGGCGGAAGGGCTTGGCTTGACGCGTGGGTTGGCGATTGTCACGCTGTTTGCGTTTGTGTGGTATTCACTCGGCGGTGACAAAACGCCGTCGAATCTGTTGGCGGTCTCGTTGCCGCTGCTGCTGCTCGCGGGTTGGTTTGTCGGGAATTTGTTGGAACGCGCGCGGGCGGACATTGAAGCGATGGGCGGCTTGCGTTCAACTCTTTCCGGCGAGGTTCCGATTTTTTTGATGCTGCTGCTCTTGACCGCGTTCATTTATTTGCAGACTGGCGCGTTTTTGCAGCAAACGCGTTTTTCGCTCGCGCTCGACGCGTTCTATCGCCTCTTGAACGCAAACACGCCGGAAGCGTCCATGACCGCCGCGTTTTTTACGCTTGCGCTCATCACCCTATTTTTGCTCGCGGTGTTTGTGGGTTTGAGCATTGTGCTCGTGGGCGCGGCGCGCACGATGACATTGTTGGCGCTGGTGGTGTTTGCGGTATTGGCATTGGGAATGCTGCGCGCGACAGCGCTGTTGAATTTTTCCGCCGCAGAGCCGCTGCGCGAAATCATCGCGCCGACGCAGACGCCGCAGTCCATGCGAACGCTCGTCGGCGATTTGGAATGGTATTCCGAAGCGCGGCTGGGCGATACGCACGTGATGCGGATTGCGGCGGATGAGAAATTGGGCGCGGTCGGGCGCTGGTATCTGCGCGATTTTCCGAACCTTCAATGGACGAATCAAATCGAAAACGCGACGGACGCGCAAGCGGTGGTTTCGCCTGCCGACGCGCCGCCGCCGGGCAATTGGATGGGACAGCGGTATCGCGTGCAAGCGGATTGGCAGCTCGGCAGCGCGGGCGGACTCGATTTGTGGAAATGGTTCCTCTTTCGGCAAGGCGGCGGCGAGACGTATCAAACGACTATGATGTGGCTGCCGACAGAAAAATAATTGGAAACGGCAAATTGCAAATTGAATGCGGCGCGCGCTGCTGCAGCAATCTGCAATCTGCAATCTGCAATCAGAAATGTCTGTTCAAGTTCAAGAACAACAACAACTCAAACAATCCATTTGGGACACGCCGCTGACCGCGCTGGTGAACATCAATTGGGATGTGGTCATCTTGGTGGGGCTGCTGTTGATTGCGGCAGTGACGCGCTTTTATGATTTGGGCAGCGCGGCATGGAGTCACGACGAAGCGATTCATACGCATTGGTCGAACGACCTGTACATGGGACGCGGCTATATTCACAACCCGATTTATCACGGACCGCTGCTGTATCATTTGACCGCGCTCGCGTTCTTTGTGCTCGGCGATAATAATTTTTCCGCGCGCGCGATGCCGGTGTTGTTTGGCTTGGTGTTGATTGCCGCGCCGTTTTTCTTTCGCCAATGGTTGGGCAAACGCGGCTGGGTGGTGGCGAGTATCTTGCTGTTCATTTCGCCCGCCGTCGCCGCGTATTCGCGTGTAGACCGTCACGATGTGTATGTCGAAGTGTTTGTCGTCCTGCTCGCGTTGGCGATGATGAAATACTTGACGACGCGCGGCACGAATTGGCTGTATTTCGCGTCGGCGGCGCTCGCGCTCGCGTTTACGGCGATGGAAACGACGTTTATTTTTATGGCGTTGTTTGGTTATTTTCTCGCATCTTTGTTTACGTTTGATTGGTTCAACAAACGCGCGCCCGATGCCAAAATCTCGAACGCGGTCATTGCCGCGTTGTTTGGTTTGCCGTTCGCGTTGGTGGCAGTGGTGTTGTATTTTATGGAACGCTTTGGCATGTGGCGCGACAAGTACACGCCGGAGGGGCAAAGCGCGTTCGACGCGCCGGCGTTCGAGTTGCTGTTGGTGCTCGGCACATTCATCGTGCCGATGGGCGTCACGCCGCTGTTCATCAAATACATTTTGCATCAAGACCCGACGGATTACGCGTCCATCAGTTCGATTTCGGCAAGTGGCGTGGCGCTGCTTTTCTTTATTGCGCTTTCGTCGGCGATTGGTTTGTTGTGGAATTGGCGCAAGTGGTTGATTTGCGCGGTGTGGTTTTACCCCATCATGCTCCTCTTTTTCACGACGTTCTTTACCAATCCGGCGGGCATCGGTTCGGGGTTTGTCGGTTCGCTCGGGTATTGGATTTCACAGCAAGCGGTGCAGCGCGGCAGTCAACCGCAGTATTACTATTTGTTTGTCACTCTGCCGATGTACGAATATTTGCCGTACCTGTTTGGCATCATCGGCTTGCTTTACATTCTCGCGCGGCGCAGTTGGAAACGCGCGGGAATTTTCGGCGCGGTCGGGTTGGTCTTGTTTTTGCTCGAAGTGTATATCTGGTTTACGCCGGGCATTGTCCAGCCCGTGCCGGGGGCGGCAGACCAAAGTTGGCTCTTGCAAAGTTTTCCGTTTTTTGCCGGCAAAGACAGTCTGCAAGCCGCGAATTTTACGGTGCTGCTGCTCGGGATTTTGATGCCGCTCTTTTTTGCGCTCGCGTACGACCCCGACGACGAGACTACGCGTTTTCCGACGTTGCTTGGCGTGTGGACGATTGGCGTGCTCGTGCTCTTTTCGTGGGCGGGCGAAAAAATGCCGTGGCTGAATATGCATTTGACGATTCCGCTGGGGCTCGTCGCCGCGTATTTCATGAACGATGTTTTGAACGCGGACTGGCGCGCGTTGTTCAAGCAAGGCGCGTTGTGGATGGCGCTTGTGTTTACGTTGGGCTTGTTGGTGCTCGCGTTCCAATTCTTTTTCGGACCTGCACCGCTGTCGGGCACGCCGCTGGACGAATTCGCCGCGCGTTCGAGCACCATCGTCGCGATTTTGATTGTTGGCGCGTGCGCGGGCGTGGTCGTGTATCTCGGCATGACGCTGGGTTTGAAAAACGCGCTGCGCGTGTTGGCGGTGACGGTGTTTGTCATTCTTGCGCTGTTTACGCTTCGCACGATGGCGAGCGCGGCGTATTACAACAAAGATATGGCGACCGAAGTTTTGGTGTACGCGCAAGGCACGCCGGATGTGCCCGCCGCGATGCGCGAGATTGAAGATTTGTCGCAGCGCTTGTGCGCGCAAACACAGACCGATGCCAAAGTCAAGGTGAATTGCGACAATGGCAAAATCAAAGTCGCGTATGATGACGATTCATCGTGGCCCTTTGTGTGGTACTTGCGCGATTATCCCAACGCGCAGTTTTACGGCAAAAAGCCCGGCGGTCCGTTCGACGCCGAAGTCGTCATCGTCGGCGATGCGAACGAAGAACAAGTGAAACCGTTTTTGGGCAATCGCTATTACAAACGGCAAATGCGTTTGGTGTGGTGGCCCGCCGAAGATTACAAAGGTTTGACGTGGACGAAACTTTTCGGCGGCGTGGACGAAAACGGGAATGTCGTGCAAGGGTTCTTGCAGCCGGAAAATTTCAAAAAGATTGTGCGCGATATTTGGTTCTATCGCAAATACAGTTACAGTTTGAACAACTGGCCCTACGTGCATCGCTTTTCATTCTACATTCGCAAAGACATCGCGAGTGAATTGTGGCAGTACGCGGGCGTTGTGCCGCCCGCAGTCACGGAGAACGATCCGTACACGCAAAAATTTATCAACAATCTCCAAGCCAAAGCGACCGTGACCGGCGGTGAAGGTCAATTCAACAATCCGAAAAATATGGCGCTCGCGCCCGATGGTTCGTTGTACGTACTCGACACGAACAATCATCGCGTCGAAAAATTTGACGCCGCGCGCAATTTTGTCAAAGCGTGGGGTGGGCAGGGCAACGCGCCCGGTCAATTCAACGAGCCGTGGGGCATCGCGGTCGGACCGGACGGCTCGGTCTATGTTGCCGATACGTGGAATCACCGCATCGAGAAGTTTGATAAGGACGGCAACTTTGTCAAAATGTGGGGCACGTTCGGCGATGTCGGCGAACAGTACGACCAAAATCTTTTGGAATTTTACGGACCGCGCGCGATTGCGATTGACAAAGACGGCAATTTGTGGGTGACCGATACGGGCAACGAACGCGTGATTGAATTTTCGCCCGACGGCGAACCGCTCGACGCGTACGGCGGCACGGGCGCAGAGGTTGGTCAATTCCTCGAACCCGTCGGCATCGCCATTGATAAGGCAGGAAATTTCTATATCGCGGATACGTGGAATCGCCGCATCCAGGTCTTTGATTCCCATTTCAACCCGATCCAACAAATCAATGTTGACGCGTGGGATTCGCAATCGGTGGTGAACAAGCCGTATATTGCGGTGGACGCGGACGGCAATATTTACGTGACCGACCCGGAGGGCTATCGCGTCATCAAGTTTGGCAAAGACGGTCAAGTGCGCGCAGTGTGGGGCACGCCCGGCAGCGACATGGCAGGGATGCAGCTGCCGACGGGCATCACCTTTGACGCGCAGGGCAACCTCTATGTCGCGGACGCGGGCAACAATCGCGTTTTGATTTTTGACCCCGTCAAACCATAACGCCGTGGGCGCGAAGCATTGCGCGCCAAAAACGTCGCGCGCAAAATGTTTCACCTCACTTGTTTCGTGTAAATCTCATTGCGCCGAGGATGCTGCAATAAGCGATACGCGATGTACAATCCGCTCTCATGAACAAACGCCGCACCTTCGGCACACTGCTCGGATTTGGAATTTCCGCGCTGTTTCTCGCGCTTGCGCTCTATCGCGTGGATTTCGCGCAGGTCGCGCGCGCCATCGCCCACGCGGATTATCGGTTGATGCTGGGTTCGGCGCTCTTTACGCTGCTGAGCTATGTCTTGCGCACCCTGCGTTGGCAGCGCCTGCTCGTGCCGCAAAAAAATATTCCCGCGCGGCGTCTGTTCCCGATTCTGGTCATCGGTTTCGCGCTCAATAATGTCTTGCCCGGGCGTCCGGGCGAAATTGCGCGCGGGTTTGCATTGGGACAGCGCGAAAAATTGTCCAAAACATTGGGCATCGCGACGGTGGTGCTCGAACGTGTGGCGGATGGTTTGGCGCTGATAGCCATTCTCGCCGCGCTCGCTTTGTTTTTCAGACTGCCGGGCTGGGGACAGGAAGTAGAAGGGCTGTCGTTGTTAATTTTTGGCGCAGCATTTCTGTTTATGGTGCTGATGCTGTGGCGCGAGCATTGGATGACGCAGCGGCTGCATCGCGTGATTCACATTCTGCCCGAAAAATTCGCGCATCGCCTCGCGAACATGTTCGCTTCGTTCATCATGGGGCTTCATGCGCTGCGCTCGCCGCGCGCGGGGATTGCCGTCGCGTGCTTGTCGCTGGCGACGTGGTTGTGCGAGGGCTGTTCGTATTTCATGGCGCTGAGCGCGTTCGGACTGTTGAGTTTGCCGACACAACGAATTTTTGGCGCGCTGTTCATGATGGTGATTGTGAATTTGAGCATTTCGATTCCTGCCGCGCCCGGCGGCGTCGGTCCGTTTGAAGCGGCGGGAATTCTGGCGCTCGGCGCGTTCAGTGTCACCAAAGATGCAGCGCTGCCCGCTGTGCTCGTCGCGCACATGATGCAGTTTGCGTTGATTACAGGCATGGGCGTGTTCTTGATGGCGCGCGATGGCATCAAACTGACGCAGGCGGTGGAGATAGTGAAAGAGTAGAGGTGCAACATTCTGCGACCCAGAACGTCGCGCGCAAAATGTTTCGTCCTTACGGTGTCCCCGCTGCAAACGATGTCGCAATTTGTCGCGCCAGCGGCATAAATTTTTCTGCGTCCGCCGCAGCGCCCGTGACGGTGACCACATACGCGTCGCCGGACGCCAAAAGATACAGATACTGTACACCGCGCAGTGTGGTTAATTTTCCCCCATTGTCCACTAACGCAACATCATACACCAACGCCGCCGCGTCCATACCGTTGATTTGCAACGGCGCTTGGACCTCGCTCACTTTCGCGCCGCGCACCACGTTCGGCAGCGCGTCCGCGTACGCTTTTGCCAACGCTTGAATGTCGTTGACTTGTACCGATGGCAAACGCGTGATGGACACATTGCGCGTGACGGGCGCTGGCGTTTTGTCCGTCGCGTAAAAAAGAAAGGCTTTGTATTGTCCGGATTCTCGCAATGTGTTCAATTGGTCTGCCAGCGGGGGATTGCTCTCTTGCGCGGCGGCAATCGCATTGTTCAAATCTGTCTCTTGCAGCTTTACTTCTTGCCACGAATCAGGCAGCGCGATTTGATACGTTGCGCGACTGTAAATGCTCCAGCCGGGCGCGGGCGTGGGAAAAACAACTGCCTGACGCGTCGGCGTGAGCGTCGCCGTGGGCAGCGGCGTGGCGGTTGGTGCAGCATCGCACGCGTTCAAAACAAAGATGGCAGCAAGCGCGAGCGCGCCCGCGACCATTTTGCCTTTTGGCGAAATCATTTCATCCTCTCTGCGCCGCGATTCTACATCACAACATGCGTCCTCGCAACGCGTTTGATCCGCGAAGGTGTGCGTCACAATTTTGGGTGAACGAATGGAACATCTGGATTTTAGCCTTTAGGCGGTTTGTTGACATGCACGCGAAACCCGCTAAAGCGTCGAATCCAAGAATTTGACGCACACCCA